>JAABUY010000048.1_pt1 | contig 272987 bp, 221 predicted proteins | sample 5560271 | NCBI WGS metagenome assembly JAABUY01 (sample SAMN10711886, study PRJNA513374) | rock metagenome | isolation source: Antarctica rocks | place: Antarctica: Victoria Land, University Valley | reverse complement strand
TTATAAGTATCTTTATATACTTAATATATTAGAGAAAGAGGGTTTTAATCTTACTTAATATTATAGTAGATTTTATTATATTTATAATAGGATTATAAAATTAATTTATATATAATACTTATTAAAGTACCTCTATCTTTATATTACCTATTACCTAGACTATTAACTTAATTAGATTAAATAATATAAACCTTATAAAAGTATAATCCTAATTAATAGCTACTAATCCTATTTCATATTATAATAATAGATTTTATTATTACCTTACTATTAATTATTAAAGGCTTTAATAGTCTATTAATTATAATTAATAAGTTTTCTAAATAGAACTTATTAATACTAGGCTACTTAATATAAAATACCTCTTAATAGGTAGATAAGGTATTAATAGCCCTTATATCTTATAACTAAAGTATTCCCTATACTATTATAAGTAATTATAACTTTAAATTTATATCTTAATTTTAATAAATAGTATTTTAAAAACTAGGTTATTTACTTCTAACTTTAATAGCCTACTATCCCTAGATTAATAGTTAATTAGAATAAATAAGTTAGATAATAGAGGTTATAATTTATTATTATATTACTTAATATTTAAATATTAATATAGTTAATTAGGCTTTAATACTACCCTATCTCTAGGGTTATCTTAATAATATTAAAAACTAATTAATAAGTATTTATTAAATAAAATTCTTATAAGTTTTAATATTTATAATATTTATAATATATTACTATAATAACTACTTATAAAAGACTTTATATATCTCTAAGAGTTAAATTATAATTACCTTAAGTTAAAGAATTAATAGTATTTATTAATACCTTTTAAAAAGTTTATTATAATAGTAGATATATTATAATTACCTTTACCTCTAGAGATAAGGTTTACTTATAACTTAATAATATATATTATATACTTAAAGTTAATTATAAGTTATATTAATAGTATATAAGACTATTTAAGGTCTTTAATTAGGTTAGCTCTTTAGCCTATTACTTTAAACTACTATTAATAATAGTAATCTACCCTATTATATTAGTTACTTAGTTAAAACTAAAGCTAAACGGCGACTTGTAAGGTTATAATAAAAATATAAATCCTCCCCTAATTATTAAAATAGGAAATAAAGATAAGGATAGTAATATTTATAAAGTAGAAGCTATTATTAGGAAGAGGAGGTCTAATAAAAGACTTTAATACCTAGTAAAGTAGAAGAGCTATAATTATAAGTATAATAAATTAGACCTTAAGAATAATAAGGACCTTATTACAGAATATAATAATTACTTATATAAAAAATTAAGGCGATTTAGATAGTAGTATATATCAAGGATAATTACTTTTTTTACTAGTGTTATTATAGATTTATTATTACTCCTTTTATAACTATAATATTATAGTATAAAAGCCTTTTATATTATAACCTAGTTATTCCTTAATAGAATTTTTAATAGCTAATTAATTATATATATATGAAATTAGCTAAGGCTATTTATTACCTTATTAATTAAGTACCTCCTTACCTAGTAGAGGCTTCCTATATTAGTAAGATCTTAACTCGCCCTTATACCTATAGTAAAGGCCTTATGCCCGCAGGCCTAGAGCTAGCTCCAGGGGCCCTAGGCTAGCCCTAGGCCTGTTACGGCGCGTCCTAAGGCCCTAGGGCCGCTCCGGGGTTTAAGGGTAGTAGTGACATGGGCAGAATAATTATAGGTAGAATAGTTGATTTTCTATTAAGGATTCTATTAAGGAATGACAAGGTGACTGTAGAAGCCTTCCGTAGTATACGCTAATACGCTATATCTATAATAAATACCCACTAAAAGAAAATAAAGTAGCGCCCTTACTACTTTATTACTTTATTTTTAATAACCTTAATTAGCTATAAGTATATTTATTAAAGTCTTTAATAAGCGCTATAATATTATAAAGGTCTAAAATATTATATTATATATTATATTAAGGGCTATAATCTTTCTATTTAATAAGGTATTAAACCTTATTCCTACCTATAATACGCCTATTAACTATAGCTTCTAACTTATACTTATCCTCTATAGTATTATTATAAATAGGGGGTTGTTATATTATAGTCGCTTATAAGGGTTTAAACTAGGGTATAGTTTAAGCTAAGTAATAGATACGACGGGGTATATCCGTATTATAAGGGGTAGTTAGAGTCTATAGGCTAGGGGGCCGATATAATTAAGGACCTTAAAAGGTCCTACTTATTATTAATAGAGCTTAGGATTAGTAAGGCCTAAAATAGAGTAATTATAGTTTAAGCGTAGGTAGAGTTTATTACCCTTAGATATATTAAGAGCTTAATATTTATTATTATATCTAGACTTAGAGAAGATACTAGTAAATATAATAAACTCTTTAGCCTATTCCCTTTAGAGCTATTAGAGCCTATTAAAGTCTTTAGTAGGGATATCTATAGCTAATAATAGTAGGCTAATAGTATTATATACCTTAAAGCCGTAGATAATATTATTAGGTACTAGGCCTATTAAAGTATTAACGGAGTTATTAAGATAGCTCTATAAATAGGGAATAATAGGGGACTAGTTAACGCTATTAATATAAGGGTACTAGGAAGTATAAAAGCGTAAAGTAATTTTAACTATTTAGTTAGTTTATTCTAATTATTTATTAGTTTAGGCGTAATATAATATAGATATTAGTAGTTAGTAATTTAGGTTATAAAATAAAGCCTTCTAGAAACTTAATATAAATTTTAGGTCCCGGTCGCTAATTATAATATATAGGATTCCCTAGTTATAACTTATAAGGCCTACTAGTACCGAGTCTACCTATTAGGTAGCGTCCTATATTATTTAGCTTATAATTAGGAGGATATACTTAGAGAACTTATCTATAATAGTTAGTAGACTATTAAAGCCGTTTTCCTATATTAATAATAAAGCGAGGATAAAGTCTATTATAATTATATAGAATAAGATACTAGGCCTATTAATAGGCTATATATTATTATAGGGTTTATAATATTTTATTTAATTAACCTAATAACTAGGGTAATACTTAATATACGCTCAGAGATAAGAAGTAAGACGCCGGAGGTAAAGGGAGTTAGTTATATATTTATAGGTCTTATAAAAACTACCGTAGTATTATTTATTATAGGCTAGTTAAAATACTTCCTTCTCTATTATATTAGGAATATATAGCCTCTTACGCCTATTATTAAAATTAGTATAATAGATAAGGCCTTCGCGGAGTTTAAACCTTAGTAATATTCTAGAATCCTAAGGAGCTTAATCTAATATCTTAAGAATATTAAGGACCTTATTTTATTATTAGTTATCTTAATAGGCCTATAATAAATATATCTTAAAGGTATATAATATCTTAATAAGGGTAATATAGAATAATAGCACCTTAAATTAATATAAGAGGCGGTAGTCTATATTATAAAAGGCTTTAGTATATAATATATCTAGTATACTAGTTATTATAAATAAGGAGTTTCTTATATCTCCCTTAAGGCGTAATAGTATATTAGGTATAATATTACTCTTTCCTAGTTTATACTTTATTGGAGGTTAAATTATAAGAGATATTATGACGCCCTAATAAGGTGGAGGTTAAGTTTATTAGTAGATAATAAACTAAGGCTAGTTTACTTTAATATTAGTACCGCCGCTAAGTAGTTTATATAAATAATTATTAGAGGCTTATAAGAAGACTTAATAAGATATCTAGTTTTATAAATAACCTAGATAATACCTACTACTTTAAGTTCTATAAGCTAGTAATTCTACTTAGCGGGATTAAGTATCTTATTAAGGAATATAATAGGTTAGATATTAGTCCTTATAAAAGGCTTTAAGCTATTAGGATTACCTTTTATATAATATATTATTATAGTAAAACCCTAGGCTTTAAAGGCGTTTAGGTTAATAAATAAAAACCTTATTTTATTAAAAAATATAAAAAAGTAGGGTTTTTTAAAGGCTTCCTTTAGGTTATAAAATACCTAGAGTTCTTCTTTAATAGGCTAATAGAAGGCTTTAATAGCCTTAGTCTTTCTAGTATAGCCTTTAATATTTAATATAATAAGAGGAGCCGTAAGATTAGTTTTATATCTTTATAAGGGATTAGCCGGTTAGGCGTACCTAGGTATTAATAACCTTAGCTATCCTATAAAGCCTAAGAAGATCTTAAGGTCTCTAAGGGACTTAGGGAAATATAATATAGTAATAGCCCTAAGTTTCTTATCTAAAGTAGTAAGCCTAAGGGCGTCGACGTACTAGCTAAGGAGATTAATTAAAGGGTATCCTAGGAAGGTTTTCTTAGGACTTAGACTTAGTTAATGCTTACGGAATAAGGTAAAGAGTTTCTAAAGATATATTAAGTACTCTAATAGGTTCTTAGAGAAGCTTATAATATTATCTATATAGGTATAAGTAAAGTCTTTATATAGCCGTAGTAATTTATCTATTTACTATTATATATATAGGGGTAAGCCTTTATAGCCTATTAGGGCTATATTATACTATTCTTAACCTTAGTATAAAATGACTATTAGCTTATAACGGTCGGCTTCTTTAATATTAAATTAATAGAAATAGCCTATTCTATCTATAATAGAAATAAAGGGTAACCTAGTTATAACTAATATAATTTTACTTTATAAAGGGATTAGGTAACTATTAGATTATATAATTATATTTAGGCCTTATATATTAATAATAACGCGACCTTTCTTTTCCCCCTTAGTTTCTTACTAAATTATAAAGACTAGGTAGCTAAATAGGGTAGGTTAATTTAACTATTATATTTTACCTTAGGAATATAACTTATTAAAAGTCTTATTAATAATTTACTTATCCTTATAACTTACTAGGTAAACCCTTAATAGCTTAGGGACTACTTTAGGCTTTAGGGTAATAGATATCTATTTATCCCTAGGAACTACGACTATAGTACCCCGATCTATCTATATTTTAGGGAAGGTATCGACGACTCTTATAATCTATGAGGCTATATCCGGAGTATTATAGATAGTTATACCGTTAGGTATAATATATTCTAAAGTAGGGTTAATAGACGCCTATAGAAGGCTTCTATATAAATTAAGGCCCTTATTTAGATTAGTCTAAGGCATAGTAACTATATTAGCCGCGATATAAGGTATAAGTGCCGTAGTAATAGCTATAAAGCTTTTAGCGACTTATAATTTCTATAATTAGGTATTACCGACTACTTATAAGGCCTCTTCTAGGGAGACTAGGTAGGTTCTATCCTATTTATATTTTATAACGGATCCTAGCCGCGTCTTATAAGGTAGTTATATAGCGACTAGTAAGGTATTATAGACCTATATAAATAATATATTAGAATTAATAATATATATATAAATACCTCTATTAGGATTATGATCTTACGGATAATCTAGTTTAAAAAGATAGTTATAATTATTAGGTATATTACCTTTATATATTACTAGATCTTTAACTATAAAGTATAGAGGGATTATAATAGTTAATTTCGCCTTAATTATACGCCTTAAATATAGAGATATATATATATAAACTTTAATTAGGGCTATTAGGCCTTTATATAATCTAATAGAGATTACTTTCCTACTAAAATTAATAATAATACCCTAGGGAACTAACATATTATTATTAATAAGTATATTAGCTCTAAGATTATTAATAATATAAACCTTTATAATTATTAATACCTATCTAGGAGAGTCTTTAACCTTACCTTAAATATATATTTTAATAGAGGCGTACTTATAAGTCTTAATAGTTTTATTTCCTACGTTATAGACTAATATAGGTAAAGGTATCTTTTTAAGATAGATATTAGGGAGGTACTTTATGAGATAAGTACGGTTAATAAGCGTAATAGTATAGCTACTATTAAGGTAGACGTTAGTCTACTCCTAGCTTAATTTAGACTAGGATACCTTAACTATAGTATATTTCTATTTATAAAAGTTATAGCCTAGTAGCTTACTCTAATCTAGAATTATATTAGAATTAATATAGATAAAGTTAGTCTAAGGGATATTATTAAGGTCTTTATTTATAACTTCCTTTAGATTAATTTAAGGGTTATCTAGTAAAGGCTTTAATAGTTATAGTATTAGCTTAGTTAGCTAAGGAAGCCTTAGCTAATATTATAGTCTTAAGTAATTAAATAGCTTATTCTAAGATAAGAAAGTAGCTTTATAATTAGAATAAGGATAATTAGTATCTTTTAGCTATATAAGGAAGTTAATATCTTAAGTCTTATTATAATTATTATTATAGAAGCCTTTAATAGATAGTTTATTATTATACTTATACTAAGTAGCTAATTAATTATATTTATTATTAAAGTCTTTTATAAACTCCTCTACTATAGCCTAATAGGCCCTTTAAGGTCTACCGCTATTATAAGTACTATTCTACCCCTATAGTTAAAAACCTAACCAGTTTACGGGGCCTACTATAATTTAAAGCCTTTAAGGGGCTTATAGTAGCTATAATAGCTATAGTAGTTAAGGTATATCTTAGCCTTAATAATTTTAATTCTAATTAGAATTATAAGCTAGATTATTCTAATAGTAGGGGTAAGTATTACTAGCTAATTAGTTTCGAGGCTAATTAACTACTTAGGATTAATACTAACTAGATTAGCTAATCGGCCTATTATTATTATTATCTTATAACTACCATCCTATTATAGCTATTAAGGTCCTTAATATAAAGGATATACTATTTATATAAATATTAAACTAGATATCCTTTTATAGACGTAATTCCTTAATTAAGCCTGAGATAGTTAATATAGTATTAGGTTTATTAAGGTCGCGACGTAGTTCGCCGTCTATATATTTATAAGCTAGGAGTACCTATAATAGTTTAGTAATTATAACGCCAGCGTTAGGACTATTAATTATATAAATATCTTAAATAGTATAATAAATAGACTTAAGTATACTTAAAGACTTATTTAGGGAATCTTAAAATCTCTTCTCTAGTATATTATACTAGCTATTAATACTATTAGGATTATATCTTAATCCTTATCTAGAGTTATATATTAATTAACTAGTAAACTAGTTATTAGCTTCTCTAAGTAGATAGGTATTAAGATTCTATTATAAAATAGCTATATCTATTATAGTAGCCTTTACTTATAACCTAGTAGTAAAGCTATAGATATCATAATAGATATTATACCTATCCTTAACCTTAATAGCGGGTATATTAGGCTTTAGTTTAAAGTTACCTATATCTTAAGTATAAAATTAAGTAGAATAAGGTCCTTAATTAGGATTAGCTAGATTTACTCCCGCTTAATTACTATTAGCTTACTATTAATTCTATAATAAGGTTATTACTTAAGTAATAATAGTAGCCATTTAATCAGCCTATACTTATAAAAATAGAGTAGCTATATTTATGGAAGGCTATAGTAGATTATAGGGTATCTCTCCTTTAACTAATATACCTTAGGTTATTAGTAAGTGGGAGCCTAGGCTAGACTAATCTAACGGGCCTAATAGCTTTAATAGGCCTAAATACTCTAATAGGCCTAACTATCTTAATAGGCTAAATCTAGGGGAGGTCAACGCAGGTATAGTACCTATTAATAGGGACCTAGTAAACTTATATAACTAGGTAGTAGTAATAATAAAGGCTTTTATAGACGCTTTAAAGAGGGGTAGGTTAATAGCCTAGTTACTTAGCTAGGTATATTTAGCTTAATCTAAGTCCTAGGATCCTAATTAAGTGCCGCGTAATAGAGTAGGTCTTTAAGGGAGAGGGAGAGGTCTCTTATACTTAGAGGTAATAAAATAGATAACCTTATAAGTTACCTTCTAGATAATCTAGCTATATTAATACCTAGTATTAAAGAAATTAGATATTAAGTAGGCTTAAGTAATAATATCTAGTAGTACGGGGATAGCTAATAGGATTAAAGAGGCTATATTTAGGATAAATAAGATATTATTAGAGCCTTTAATAGTAGCTACCTTATAAGTTAATAGCGTTAATAGCTATTATAGTTATTAAAGGAATTATAATAGAAAAAGTAAAATAGGTAAATAACTTATATAACTATTTAGACGGCTTAAACGGGAAGGAGCTTTATTCCTAGAAAGGGACTAGAAGGAGCGTTAGATAAGTTATATAACTTAGAGGGCCGTAGTATAAGGGTATTTACTAAAGGCTTCTAATTTAGACTGCTTTATATTTAAATTAGTATAGAATAAGGCCTTTATTATAGAGTATAAGGGATGCTTTTAGTTATAGAAGCGGTTACTAAAGGTGTAGGACTTAGAGGGGTTAAAGGACTTAGAGGAGGATTATTAGTACTATAGAGATAGTATTAGTACTATAAATAGCGGTTAGTACTTCTAGGTAATTATTTAGTACCTTAAAGATAAATACCTATAGTATTACTACTAATTAATATAGGTAGAATAATTATAGGTAGAATAGTTGATTTTCTATTAAGGATTCTATTAAGGATTGATAAGGTAACTGCGGAAGCCTTCTATAGTATACGCTAATGCGCTATATCTATAACAAGTAGTATTACGTGACTACTAACTAAGTAGTTTTTCTAAAATCTACTAGTTAGGAGATTCTAGGAAATCACGTGACTGCTTACTAAGCGAGACTATATGACGTAACTACTTACTAAGTAAAACTCTAAAAGTTTTAATGCTATAATTAACGGGTGTTGCGATTATCGCTATATAGCTAGCTAGTAGCGGTAGCGCAGAGAGCGGAAGCCTTCCGCAGGCACGTCTTAGGCCTACGAGAAGCTTCCCTTCTCTATAACCTTTACTACTTTACTATATTATTAATTACGGTTATAATCTATAGTAGTAACACCGTATCGGCTACTATTAGTACTATTAACCACTAATAAGCCGTATATAGTCTACCAGCTATTATAGTACCAGCTATCTATAGTACTAGCCTTAGGGTATAAGTCCTTATAAGTCTTCCGTACGCCAATCTATTTAATACTCGTTTAGGCTAGCTAAAGAAGCCTTCCGCAACTAATAATAACTACGGAAGTCTCCTTAAAACCCGTAATTAATAAGAGCCTTATTTATTACCTATTACTACCTCCTAATAATATTAGGATTTCGTTAGATTATTAGGATTTTTAGAGAAACCTCGGCATTTTACTAAGTAAATCCGGATATTTCCCCAGATATTCCCCTACTCACCACTTATCCTAGCTACTAATAGGGAAACCCTTATCCTTACTTTTTAATTACACGATTTTATTAATACTAGATATAAGTACGCGGTTATTACTAATAATATTAGTTATTTCCTAATAGCCCTTATTATTAACGGGAATCTTAGACCTCCTTATACTAACTATACCTCTAATTCTTTATAAGGTTAACGGTACCGTACTAGGTTATTATCTCTAGAGCCTCTTAGTCTTCTTAATATTAATAAGCCATCCTAGCCTACTAACTAGGCTATTAATAAAAGCTAACTCCGTATAATAATTATTATTTTAAGAAATCTACCGCGTCTATAAGGCACTATCTATAATAGCCTCCTTTAATACCTACCTCCCTAATAGGGACCTTAATCTATTTACTATTATAGTTAACCTCACTAATACTAATAGAGTCCACTTTATTCTCCGCAGATACTAAAGTAACCTTAGTAGAAGAGGCTATCTATAATTACCTAATAGGACTAGAACTCCCTAGTCTACTAGAGCCTTTCGATATAGCGGATAATAGGGGAAATAATAATAGTAATACTAGCTAGGCGAATATACCTATTAGAGGTTTTATAGCCAAATAGTTTAATACTATATCTACTTTCTTTTAAAGCCTAAATAATAGAGCTAGCGGATATTAGAACTAGCCTATTAATTAGCCTATTATAGGGCTAGCTATAAACCCTCCTATTATAGTAGGTACCCCTTAATTTAGGCCCTATAATATTAGGTATTTTAATCCGGATCCTAATATACCCCTAGTTAAAGTTAAAGATAGTTATAATATCTATTATAATATTTTTAGCTTTACTAATAGAGTTAAAGTAAAAGCTACTACTATAAATCTAACTCTTATATAGTTAAATCTAGACTCGTATTTACTTAGGAAAGTTAATAATTAGTTTATTAATTAATTATTATATACTATACGTATTAGGCTATAAAATAACCCTACTAGTATTACTAAATAGTATATAGCTCTATAGGAATATTTTCAGGACTCTCCTAGTAAATCTCTTAGTCTACTAGAAAATATCCGCTATATAATAAAGGACACTTAAAATCAACAGGATCCAGCTAACTATATCTCTAGTATTATCCTAAATAGTAAAAACGCTAATATTACTACTATAGAGTAAGCCTAAGTCCTCCTAGTATTTAAATATATAGACGGATAATTACGTCGGGATCTATTATTACTAACTAAGGAATTAATAATTAAGGGCCTCCTTAAAGAACTTAGATATAGGAAGGATACTTAGTTTAATATTTATAAAAATAAGGGCCTTATTAAGAAAGGCTTTAAGATAAAGTAGGATAGTTATTATAATAATTAATAAGATCCTTAATTAAGTTAGTATACTTCTTATTTAAATTATCCTATATATTAATTTAGCGGTAATAGTTTTAATTATAATAATAGGCCCCTAAGGCTAAACTATAATAACTAGAATACTTAACTATTTATACTATTTATACTATATAAAAATAATTAAGGAAACTTTAATTATAACCCTTAATAGGCTTAGATTATTAGTCCTTAATAACCTCTATAGATTATAAACGGAAACGCGTTACCTAGGTAGAGTTAATACTAAAACTATAACCTAGGTTAAGGCTATCTACTAAACGCTTTAAACGGTAATCACCTATATAAGCTATATAATTAGGCTTAGTAACGGCCTCATACCTACTAGGCTACTATTAAGGATAGGAATCCTTAGGAAGAGCCGTATAATGAGTATTAAGTAGGTAATATATAATACTTATAAGGATAAGTACTATTAATCTATAAACTAGATTAACCCTAGTCTAGGTTAATACCTAGATAATTCTTAGGAATATAGTTAAGATCCTAAAAGTTATAAGGGTAATAATACCGTTAAAACCTATTTTCTATTAATCCTATCTAATAAAGCCTTTACTTATTAGATATACTCTAACGTATTCTCGTCTAATAATACCTTATATAATTATATTCGCTATAGTTATTATATAATAAGGGCCTTAATTACTACTATAATATTATTTAAGGTAGCTAAGGTTAGTAGTACCTACTAAAGCCTTCCGTAGGCTATTATTTAGAGTACTTCTAAATAGACTACTTTAGGAGGATATACCTTTAGAGGCTATTATTTTATTATTACTTAGATTAAATTTACCCTAGACCTTAACTATCCTCTATATAAGCTTTATATAGATATAGGTTATACTATAAGCCTAATAGATAGGAAGTTTCTATTATAATAGTTCCTATAGGCTAAAATCTCTAAAATACTAACGCTTATAAAGGTGAGAGGTATTAGTAGTAAAAAGTATAATACTAATAAATATACTACGCTACTAATATATATCCCTAGGGGTAATAGTACTACTTTTATTAAGAGAGAATTATATATTATTAATAACCTTTTAATAAAGGCGTTAATTAGGGTTAATATCCTTAAATCTAAAGGTATTATTATTAACCTTGAGAGGAATTTAATAATAATATATTCTTATTAAAACCTTAAAGTCCCTATTAAAGTCTTAGGTAAAGGAACTTATATTAATACTATAGTATTTAGTTAGGCTAATATTATTATCGGCCCTTATAGTAATAAATAAGTTTAAATTATAGGCCCCCGTTATTAGTTACTTAATCTTCTAAAGGATTAAGACTTAATCTTTAAGCTAGATAAGCTAGAAGACCTCTCCGTCTACGCCTACGTTATTAACTATAAGATATCTTATATCTTTATTAAGAATAATACTAATAGTAAAATCAAGTTAGCTAAGAATAGGAGACTTAGCTAGGTTACTAAGTATAATACTCCTAATTATTTCCTTATAGAAGCCTTCTATAATAACCTTACTACCTAGCCCCCTAAAAGGGCTAAGGTAGCTAACTAGGTTAAAACTAATCTCTAACGTCTCGTTACCGCTGCTATAGTATTTATAGTAACGGTACCTACTACTACGGCCCTAGAGATAGAGTCTTCTACGGCCCTAGAGATAGAGTCTTCTCACCTATTAGGCGTAATAGTCTACGGTACCCCTTAAATAAGGGCCTTATTAGGGGATATTATTAATAAATACCTGAGCCTACAGTAAGATACTAGGACTATAATGTATATCCTAGAGTCTTAATAGATAGATATCCCACTCGTAGATAACTAGCTAGAGATCTATAAACCTAGCTAGGCTAGGGTTTATCCCCTAGGAAAGGCGGATAAAGAAGTTATTAATAATAAATCTAATAAGCTATATAGATAAGGTAGAATAGACTAAATAACGGAGTTAACTCCCTTTTTATTTCTATATTTTATCATCTAGAAGTAATCTATAAACGGCCTTTATAAAGGCCGTATAGTAGTAGATATTAGGGCCTTAAATAAAATTATAATACTAGACGCTTATCCTATACCTTTATAGGCTAAGATATTAGCTTTACTAAAGGGTACTACCTATATTAGTACTATTAACGCTATAAGTTTCTTTTATTAATAGTCTATTAATAAGTTATATTATTATTGTCTTATAGTAGCTAGTTATTAAGGCTAGGAGTTATTTAATATCCTAGTTATAGGATACTATAACTCCCTAGCCTACGTATAATAAATAATAGATAGAATTCTCTAGCTATTTCGCCGTTTCTATTATATATATATTAATAATATTATTATCTTCTTAAGCTCGCTTAAAGAATACCTTAACTACCTTAATTAGGTATTCTAGGCCCTTAATAATATGAATATCTACCTATTACCTAAGAAATCTTTTCTCGGCTTCCTATTAGTCTACCTCCTTAGCTAAAAGGTAGACGCTCTGGGATTAGCTATAGTAAAAGAGAAATTAGCTACTATTACTAACTTATAATTCCTAATTAACCTAACGGCCCTAGAATAGTACCTTAGTTTAATAGGGTATCTATATTAATATATTACCTTCTATACTACTATTATAAAACCCCTTTAATTATAAAAGACTTATCTAAATAAGTCTATTCGCGATACTACTATATAATAAGGGCCTTTATTTAGTATTTAAGGTAATACTTATAAAAAGTTAGCCCGTAGAACTTATCTTAATAAACCTACGCTAAAGGAGCTTAATACGTTCTATTAGCTCTAATAACTATTTATTAGCCTAATAATTCTCTATTATTTTAACGAAAAGCTCTAACTATTTATAGATCTTAACGCTAGTAAGGAGTTTAGGTTTAAAGTATACGTATATTACGTTATTAGTCTAATAAAGGCTTTAATAGGCAACTTCCCTAGGTAGAAGTTATAACTACTAATCCTTTTTCTTAGCTATCTACTTACTAACGCTAAGACTTAATACTAGCCGACGGAGCTAGAAATTACTAGGATTATCTAGGTAGTAAAGAAGATTAGGCATATAATTAAGGCTACTAAATAGGTAACTATTATCTATACTAATCATTTAGCCGTAGTATTAATAGCCTATTAGACGAGTTTAAATATAACCTTAGTTAAAAAGCTAAATCTTTACCTTATTCGCGCCTCTAAATATCTATAACGGTTTTAACTAGATATACGCTATAAACCTAGGAAATCTAATATTATTCTAGATACCCTTTCTAGACTAGCTACTCGAGAGTATAGCCCTACTAATACTAGGGACTCGCTCGAGGCTATACTAGTAAAGGCTTTCCCAGTTAATCTAGTAGAAATAAGTCCCGACTTTAAATAACGCCTAATTAAGGGCCTTATTAAACCACATTAGTTATAATTAATATTAATAGTAAAGGAGAATAAAGCCTTAGGTAATAATACTACTAATCTACTATATCGCGTTATTAATAAATTATTATATTTTAATAATAATAAAATAGGCCTTCGCTTATATATCCCAACTTCTCTAGAAAAGGAAGTCTTCTAACTTACTTATAATAAGATAAGATATCTAGGTTATACCCAGACTTATAAGCGTCTAACTAAGGGACTATATATTTATAATATAGTAATAAAGCTTTATAAATTCATCCGATATTACCTATATTATTAATTAAACTAGACCCTAAGATATTAGCCTTATAAGTCTCTATAGTTAATCTTAATACCCTCCTAACCATTCTATACGCTTATTATAGACTTTATTCTAGCCTTACCCTATTTAAGTAACGGGTTTAACTTAATTATATTAGTTACTAACAAGTTCTTAAAGGTAATTACCCTAATTCCCGGTAAGAATACGTGGTCTAGGAAAGACTAGGCTATTAAACTAATTAGTTATCTCGCCCTACTAAATTAAGGCGTACTAAGGGCTATTATTTCTAATAGAGACTATAAATTTATTAGATAAATATAGAAGTAAATCTTCTTAATATTAAAAGTAAGCTTACTCTATTTAATAGTATAATATCCCTAATCTAATAGAATATTAGAACGTACTAACTAAACCGCTAAGATAGCGTTATAATACTATATTACTACGCTAGATAATTCCTAGTATTAGCTATTAATTATTAATAGAATATTAGCCTTACTAAATAACTCTACTAAATATAGCTCTACCCGTCTAGTACCTACTTAGGTCTTATATAGATTTAAGACTCGAGAATTACTAGACCTTCTACAGCTAGAAGACCCTACTAAAGCCTTCTATAATAAGGCCCTTATTTAGTAGGGTCCCTTCTATAATAACGCCCTTATTTATAAAGTATTAGCTATACCAGCTCAGCTAGTTAATATAAGCGACTATAGGCCCTTATATATCAACGCTAAGGACGCTATTACCTTTATAGCTATAAAGATAAAGGACTACTATAATACCTACTATACTCTAATATACTTTAAGGTAAGAGATATAGTATATCTACGACTTTACTAAGGTTACTATATCCTAGCCATCTATTCTAGGAAGACTAGATAATAATTAGTTAGACTATTTTAAATAATTAGGCGGGTTAGACGCTTAGCCTACGAACTCGTACTTCCTAATAATATAAGGATCTATAACATTATATCTATTACCTATCTAGAGCCTACTATAGACCCTACTAATAACCTATATTAACGTCGCCGCCTAGCTATACTAATTATTATTAAAGGATAAGATAAGGAGGAATAGGAGATTAAAAGGCTAGTTAATAAGAGATAGATACGTCGTAGTTATAGATAGGCTACTAAATACCTTATTAGGTAGAAGAACTATAGCCTTAAGGAGGACTATTAGATATTAGAAAGGGAGTTAATAAGAAATACTATTAACTTAGTAATAGAGTTTAATAATATTAATAGTAATTAATCGGCTATAGTATAAAGGGCCTTAGTTAGGGCCTAAGTAGTTGTTTTACTAATGTTTTTACTATTAAATACTATCGGGACGATAGCGTTATTTATTTACCGGTATCTGTTATAATTATCGCTATATAGCTAGCTAGTAGCGGTAGCGCAGAGAGCGGAAGCCTTCCGCAGGCACGTCTTAGGCCTGCGAGAAGCTTCCCTTCTCTACAACCTTTACCACTTTACTATATCATTAATCACGGTTGTAATAACGGGGGACTTAGGTAGTATACCCCGGAGCTACCCCTAACGCCACCCTAAAAGCGACCCCGGAATTAATCGATTTAGCCGATTTCTACGCGGGGATAATATGCTAGGGTAGGCCGTAGTAGAGGTTAATAGCGTAGTAGTAATATTAACTAAGGGTGATAATATAATAGCGTTACTATTCCAAGTACCTTAATACTATTCCCTAGCGCCTAGAAGCCTAATAATAGCGTATTATAATACTATTACTTAGCGCCTAAACCCTTAATCTTAGCGCGCCCCTTAGGGCCCTAGGCGCTTAGTAGGTTACCCCTACAGCCCTTATAACTCCAGGCGGACTCGTATCTACCCCTACGGCCCTAGGGTAAGCCTTCTTAAACTATAGCCCTAGAGGCCTAGGGCTGCCTAGGGCTAGCCCTAGGTACTCCTCTAGGTTTTTAGAGATTACTAACGTAAGTTAGTTTAATAGGCCTAAGGGTATCTTTTATAATTAAGGAGATAATATAGTAAGCTATATTATTAATAATTAATATAAAAATATACCCTATCTATATAAATTTATTTAATTAAAAGGTAAGGATAGTAATCTTATAAGTAATTTAGAGAGCTATAATAATAGAATATTAAGAAGCTAGAGAATATTAGTAAGATCTTAACTAGCCTTTATACCCTTAGTAAAGGCCTTATACCTACAGGCCTAGGGCCGGCCCTAGAGGCCGCTCCAGGCTCTAAGGGTAGTATTACGTAACTACTAACTAAGTAATCTTTTAAAATCTACTAGTTAGTAAATTCTAGGAAGTCACGTGACTGCTTACTAAGTAGAACTTCAAAAGTTTTAATGTTCTATAATCGACGGGGGACTCGGGTAGCGTATCCTAGAGCTACCCCCAACGCCACCCTAAAAGCGACCCCGGAATCGATCGATTTAGCCGATTTCTACGCGGGGGTAATGCGCTAGGGTAGGCCGCAGTAGGGGTTAATGGCGTGGTAGCTATATTAACTCGGGGTGATTAATAATACGATAGCGTTGCTATTACAGGTACTTTAACGCTATTACCTAGCGCCCGGAAGCCTAACTATAGGATGCCGTAGCGCTATTACGTAGCGCCCGGAAGCTTAATCTTAGGGCGGCCCTAGGCGCTAGGTAGGTAGCCCTTACGGCCCCTAAGGCCTCGGGCGGACTCGTGTCTACCCTGTTACGACCCGTTCGTCTTCTAACTAGAAGGCTCTAGGGTCTGGGTGGATCTCGTAGAGAGGAGTGTTAAGGACTAAGGTAAACAGGCTTCGTACTAAACTGGTCTAGTACAGGTGTAGTATTATATTCAGTGTCTAGGAGATAGTCTGGTAGATAACATGAGTTGAGCACGAAGCTTCTATCTGGGAGGGAAAGCACGCTCTCTATATAGATATAGGAAATGGTGAATCAGTTGGATTACTACTAATATAACTGACTCTCTGTCTTAGTATATTAGTAACTGATTTACTAATCGTAACGAGAAGTGCTTCGTCTAAGCGTAGTATAAGAACCGCTGGTTCTACTTATAATATTAAGTCCCCCCTTATTAGTTTTCGTCCCGAAAGCTTCCATGACTATGCCACCTATTAGGTCTAAACCAAAGTCGACTTTCCTTCGTCATCAGCTGGTGGAAACCATTATCAGGACTGGTTCACTAGTAATAAGGGTATATTCGAACTGCGAGCGCGCTGGTCAGGCCGACAAGTATAAGGTTAGAGTTTCGTCGGGTCGCTGTGTAGAATGCGCCCGCAAGGGTCTATCGGATTACAACCTCTCGCCCTTCTCTCCTGCAAAGTGGACCAGGATTTGGAATCAGCGGAACTAAAAGGCTGCTGAGGCTAAGGAGGCTCTTGCCAAATTTAACCGGTTACAGAGAGAGGTGGAGGTGTTAGAAAAGAAAGGAATAGAAATGGTCGAAGGAGAGCTTTAGAACATCGAGGAAGTGGAGCAGAATGAGCGAGCGAATGCTCCCGATCCTAGCGACTTCCTTTTTAACGTCTCTTCCGAGCAAGTTGAAATCCCGGCGGATTTTAACTGGAGTGGTCTTGTCGATGCTGGTGGAATTACTGCAGCAGGCTCCGGCAGTTCACAAGGTTCTTGATGGGTTCCCAGGTATCCTCTGAGTCTTCATACCCTTTCCACTTTACCAAGTAGTCCTGACCTTTCTGTGCTAGTACCTTTTCGACTTCGAACTCGTTTTCCTCTTCTATTTCGTAATAGAAGGTTTCTTGTAAGGGTGTGTTAGGATCTGCTGGCTCCAACATTAAGACATGGAATACTGGGTGTATTTTAGCGTCTGGTAGAAGCTGTAATTTATAGTTGACAGGTCCTTTCTCCTAAATAACTAAAAATGGTCCGACCTTAACGTGGTCCAGTTTCTTACTTAGTCTTATACCTTTCAGATTTTTTATAAGGAGGTATACTTTATCCCCCTTCTTTAGCTGAGGTCTATTTTTTCTTTTCTTGTTTACTAACTTCTCTATAGAAGTATTAACCTAGCTAATTTTTTATTATATATCCTTATACAAGCTTTTCATATTAGATATTAATACCAAGGCTTTCTCGGCGTCTAGCCCTTATCTAGGGTCTAAGAACAAATTTACATGTCGTCCGTAGTTCGCGAAGAACGGTGATAGCCCTATAGTATCTAATCTTTTATCGTTATATGCTAACTATACTATTAGGAGTAGCGTAACCTAGTTATTTTACTTTTTATTAACGTAGTACCTAAGGTATACCTCTATTATTTGGTTAGTACGTTCTATTTATCTATCTATTTATAGATGATACGCTGTTAATATTCGTAGTTTAGTTCCAATTAACGCGATCAAGGTCTTCTAATAGTTTAAGGTAAAGAGCTTGTCTCTATCTAAAGTAATTGATTCTAGTATGCTATAATCTCTAATAAGTCTATCTAATAAGATGAAACCAAGCTAACTAGCGTTATAGGTTTCCTTATATAGAATTATAATTATATATTTAGTAAGTTTATTAATAATAACTATTATTAAGTCGTACTTGTCGTTAGTTACCAGGTTAACTAACGGTGGTAATTTGACGATAAAGTCTATTATAACATCTTTCTATAGTATATCTAGAACTTTAGTAAACTAAATCTATCTATATTTAGTATGTCTTATAGATTTATTCTGCTGGCAATATATATATTCCTTGATATATTATTTAACTAACACCCGCAAGTTTAGTACGGCGTATACTCTTTAAATAAGTTCTAATATTTTAGATATTCCCGGATGTCCTAGCAAAGGATTATTATAGTAATCTCTAACCACTTCTTTAACCGCCTTTAGTAGTAAGTATAACTTTTATTTATATAATAATAGGTCTCGGTTAGGCTACTATTTCCTAAGCTCGCTAGCTAGGGTGTTATTAATATATACTTCCTTTAGGTTTAGAACTACATATATTATAATATGTATAGTCGTTACTAGACTTCTTATCGGTACTAATAATCTATCTTTTTCTTATTTAAGAATAGGTTAGTCTGTGATATCCTTTATTTATATATAGTTAGATCGTCTACTTAAAGCGTCTGCTCTTCCATTATCTTTGCCTGGGGTATACTAGATTTTAAATTTATATTATCCGAGAAGCTTAGCCTATCTAACTTATCGTCGATTCAGCTCCTTAGTTATAGTGAATCTGACTAGGTTTTTATAATCGGTAAAGATGGTGAGTTCGGAACAGCTTTCAGCATAAACTCTCTAATATTATAGGGAATAGACGACTGTTAAAAGCTCTTTATTATATATATCGTAATTCTGTTCTACCGCTATTATCTTACGTGAGTAATATGCTACTAGATGCCATTTACTATCCTTTTACTAACATAAGCAAGCTCCTATTATAAGATCCGAAGCATCTATCTCGATACGTACCGGTTCTCCGTTATGAAACGTATAGAGTATAGGCGGATCTATATAAGCTTGCTTCAGTTCGGCAAATACTTTCTCTTAGTTAGTATCCTATCGGAATCCCGTTTCCTTTTTAGTGATTTCCGTAAGTGGCAAGGCTTTCTTAGAATAGCCTTCTATAAAACGTCTATTAAAGTTAGCGAATCCTAAGAATCCTTATACTAATTTAATATTATATAGTATAGGCTATTCCTATATAGCCTGAATCTTTTCAGGACTTATACGAACGCCTTTAGTTGTTACTACGAACCCTAAGAACTTGACTAAGGTCTTATAAAACTCGCACTTTTCTGGTTTAAGGAGGAGCCTAGCCCTAGATAGACATGTTAATACATTCTATATATAAGGGACGTGTTCCTCTATTAACTTAGAGTAGATTAATATATTATCAAGGTATATAATAGCCGAATAGTCTAATTATGCCCGTATAATATTATTGACTAGTACCTAGCAGGTTACTAGTACGTTGGTGAGGCTAAACGGCATGACTAGGTACTCGTAATACCTATATCGAGTCCTGAATACTATTTTCTATTCGTCACCTTCCTTTATTTAAATGAGATTATACGCTCCTCGTAAGTCTAACTTTATAAAGACTTTTGCTTTAGCTAGCCGGTCCTGCAGCTCACTAGTATTAGGTAGCGGGTAATGATTCTTGATCGTTATATTATTTAACTTTCGATAGTCGACGTATAGCCGTAAGGATCCGTCCTTCTTCTTTACGAAGAGTATCGGATATCCTGCTAGTAATTTGGATTCTTGAATAAATCCCTTTTTTAGGTTCTCGTCTAAGTACCCGCGTAGTACTAAGAGTTCCTTTTCGGATAACGTATAAATAGGTCCAAATATTAGCGCCTTCCCTAGTTCGAGTTCGATCTTATAATCCTAAGGTTAGTATTTAGGCAGAGCTTTCGCTGTTATCTCTTTTATAAAGAGGTGTCTCCATCTTTAATACTCTTATAGGATATCAGGAGTACTATTAGTTACTCCAAGAACTCTAACTTATTAACCTAGCGGACCGTTACTAGTATCTATTAAGCCGGATCCTTGTTATTTAAGGCCATCCTTATTCGAAATTAAGGTAATATATACCTCGACCTTTTAGTTCGATTTCTTATCTACCGTCGTCTACTATCGGCGTGTAGGTTGGAATCTGGCGATATCACCAGTTCTCTTAAACTTAAGTACTTTTCTTCTCCAGTTAATTACTAGGTTATGCTTCTCTAACTAAGGCATGCCTAGAATAATATAATAAGTGGCTATCCTAATAATATCGAAGGATATTTCCTTATAGTGGCGTTGAATTATAAATAGTAGCGAGGTTATCTCCTCGTCTATACTTCCTGTCGATAGTTTTAACCCGTCGGCCATTTATAGGTTATATAGTAACTTCTTCCTTCGCGTTAATAGGCCTACTAACCGTACTAGTACTTCGGAGATAAAGTTCCTAGATGCTCTAGAATCTATTATTCCCATAGTTTTTTAACTATTTATTCTAACCGGTATATTCACGTGCGTTATATACTCCGTTAAGTATAACTGACGTGTTTTAGGGATTAGGACATTAATCTCCTTATACTTCCCCTTAGTATAAGGGATTACTCTTTTCCCGAAAAGGATAGGAATCCGGTAGTTCTCTTTATATACATGTGCTTTCTATAACTATCGTGGAAACAAGCATATTAATCCGTCAAGTGGCACTCTAATATATACTCGCCATGCTTGAGGTGTCCGTAGAGACTACTATGCCATCTTTAGTCATGGTTCGGAAACCACTTTCTCGACCTTTTAGTTGCTAAGTGCCAGTGATAACCTATATCAAGGTAACTTGACTAAATATTTCCACACGTGCGTACTCTAATTACCTTACCTAAGTTTATCTTTACTTAATAATAAATCATGTATATTTCGTTAGTATAGGCTGACTAGTATATTACTCCGTGCTGTGGATATACTAAGTTATTTCTAAACTCCTTCTAAAGAAGTCCTCCTAATACTTTCTCTTGATAGAACTCTACTCGTTCCTCGAGTTTTATCTGTGGATCTTTTAATGTGGAAGCTCGAGATGCTACGCTATTTTCCTTCCCTTTTTATATATCTTTACACTTTTTAGAAGTATAACTAAGGTTTTCCTAGTCGGAATCATCCTCGCTATCTCGGCTTTATTCAGGTTTTCCCTTATAAACGTAACCACCATCACTATTATTATTAGAACCTAGCTCCTTGAGTTATTTATAAATATCCGCGAGCCTCTATTCGATTTTTATAATATTTCGCTGTTTCTTAGCTATTTCTTCGCGTAATTCTTCCTCTCTAGTCTAAAGTTCTTTATTAATAGGCGGATTGACGAGGGCTAGTAAATCATCTATAATTATATCTAGCTTAGTATCGTTATACTCCGTTTCTTGTTAATCCTTTAGAGGTTCAGTCTTCCTAACTGGAACTCTCTCTAATATATTTAACTGAGGTCGTTTCACCATGTTTTTCGACCTGTAGTCCTTGGCGATATGGCCCGGTTTACCATAGCCATAGTAATTCATTACTTTCTTACCCCCGTACTGTTTCTTACCTCCGAACGTTTTCTTCTTCTATGTGAAGTCTAATTCCATTGGCATTGGTCTATAAGGATCGCGTGGGGCTCGCCTCTTTCCGTGACTTCCTCCTGAATAGAATCCGGTGTGACTAAGTCCTGAAACTCTACTATTATAGCGTAGTTCTATTATTAACTCATAGATCTAATCGTCGATTCTTGTCGAGTTCCTAATAAGCGAATCAAGATCGTTACTCTAAGCTCCATCTCGTATAAGCTCCTTCTTCACTTGGGGTTTTAGTCCACGTCGATACATTACTATTAGTGCGTTATTATCCCAGTCGGTTCTTATAAAGTATTATTAGAACTGTATTATATACTCGGATACTAACTTCTTCTACGTTAAATACTAGATAACTCTTATTACCACACTTGCTTTATTAGAAGGTCTGAATATTCGTCTTATCTCTTCTTAGAAAAGCGCTAAGCTTTCTATCTATAACTTAATAGAGATATTATTATCATTATCAGGATCTTCTATATATCGTTTAAGAAACGGGGCGGACTATTACTAGGCCCGTCCTCTCATATAAGTTATTATAAATAGTAGTTGTTTCTTTAGCCTAATAGCGTCCTTATTAAAAGAGAAGTATAGCTATATTTATACTAACCACTCTTTAAGTTTATCTCGATCGCTATAATATAAGTCTGGTTTAGTAATCTTGATACCTTCTTTAACTTCCGCTGTTATTAACTATTATAGACCACGTTCACTTAGTATAAGGTCTCTTTATCCTAAGGTACTTATCTTAAGGGTGCTTAAAGTGTTACGACCCGTTCGTCTTCTAACTAGAAGGCTCTAGGGTCTAGGTGGATCTCGTAGAGAGGAGTGTTAAGGACTAAGGTAAACAGGCTTCGTACTAAACTGGTCTAGTACAGGTGTAGTATTATATTCAGTGTCTAGGAGATAGTCTAGTAGATAACATGAGTTAAGCACGAAGCTTCTATCTAGGAGGGAAAGCACGCTCTCTATATAGATATAGGAAATAGTAAATCAGTTAGATTACTACTAATATAACTAACTCTCTGTCTCAGTGTATTAGTAACTGATTTACTAATCGTGACGAGAAGTACTTCGTCTGAGCGTAGTACAAGAACCGCTGGTTCTGCTTGTAATATACCCCTACGGCCCTAGGGCAAGCTTTCTCAAACCACAGCCCTAGGGGCCCGGGGCCGGCCCCGGGTACCCCTCCGGGTTTTCAGAAATTGCCGATGAAAGAGTAGTAAATTAAGTAAGCCTTAATAAGAATCCCTAATAATTTCTCTAATTAAGGACTTAGTAGACTTAGTAGTCCTAGTTACTAAAGCCTTTAATAGATATTATTATATTATAGTAGCTTAATAGGCTATTAAGAGCCTTATTAGATAATAGGTTAGAGTAGTATTATAGATATAAACCTAGTAAAGGTAGTAGAAGTCTTTAGTAGGTTTTAAAGGAGATTAGATCTAGTATTATAAGGATAGTATTAATCTATATTAGATAATTATATAATATTTAAAGAGATCTTAGTTACCTATATATAAAATAAAGGTATTACTACTATTATTATAATAGCTAATAGGCTTATTCTAATTTCATATATATATAATAAATTAATAGAGAAGGGAAGCTTCTTATAAGTATAAAACCTACCTGTAAAAGGCTTCTAGTCTCTAAGCTATCCGAGCTATCTAGCTATATAATATAATACGGAGGCTAGTAAAGTTATAATTAGTTTTAGTAGGCTCTAGATCTTACCTAATAAATAAATAATTAGTACTTATTAAGGTTAACGTAGTATTACTACTATTAATACAGATATATAGGATTTCTATAAGATAATTAATTAAGAAGCTATCTATATAGTAAGAAGTAAATATAATATAAGCGCTTAAGGTACTAAGACTAATCTATTACTATTAAGCTATTAATAGATATATTATATATTAGATATCTTCTAGTAAAATATTTAATAGTAGTATTAATAGATAATTCTATTAAATATTTATTAAAATCTAGTAAGTTAAAGAAGATTAATATTATTATTAGAGGTAGCTATAATATTAAAGGTTTATAAGAGATATAAGTAAAAATAGTAAATAGAAGTTAAAATCTCCTATCTATATTTTATATTAAGGTTCTTATAATAGCTATACTTTATTAAACTAGAAGAGGTAAGTATATAAAATATACTACTAAAAGGTAAGTAAAGCTTTAATTAAAAATATTAGACTTATAACTCTTTATTTTAATATATAGTATACTAGAGGTATATTATATAATATAATATAAGAGTAGGTTATAAGTAACTTAATAAAGAAGGTTAAATATTATTATAAAATTAAAAGAAATAGAAGGAGCCTTCTTTTAATTAATAATAAGGGTAAATTAATTATTAAAGTAATATTTATAAAGGATCTATTATATATTACATAGCTAGATAGCTTAAATAGCTTAGAGACTAGAAGCCTTCCGCAGGCAGGTTTTATACCTACAAGAAGCTTCCCTTCTCTATTAATTAATTATATATATAAAATTAGAATAGGTCTATTAGCTACCTTAATAATAGTAGTAATACCTTTATCTTTCGCTTAGGTAACTAATATCTCTTTAGATACTATATAATTATTTAATATAAATTAATACTATCCTTATAATACTAGATCTAATCTCTTCTAAGACCTATTAAAGACTTTTATTATACTTATTAGGTTTATAATTATAATACTACTTTAATCTATTATCTAATAAGGCCCTTAATAGCCTATTAAGCTATTATAGTATAATAATATCTATTAAACGCTTTAATAACTAGGACCTCTAAGTCTACTAAGTTCTTAGTTAGAGAAATTATTAGGGATTCTTACTAAGGCTTACTTAATTTACTACTCTTTCTCTACCTTCTTAATATTCTATTATTATAGCTCCCTAATTTACTTATAAGATTACTATCCTTACCTTTTAATTAGATAAATTTATATAAACGAGCTACGCTTTTACTTTAACTATTAATAATATAGCTTGCTATATTATCTCCTTAATTATAAAGGATACCTTTAAGCCTACTAGACTAACTTAGGAAGCCTCTACTAGGTAAGGAGGTACTTATTCTAGATCTATATCTTTAGAAGTTAGTCCCCTTAGAAACTTTAAGCCTTCTTAGCCTTAAGACTAGGTAATTAATAAGCCCGTACTATAAAAGGCTATATATAGATTTAATAAAGGAATAAAAGCCTCTTATAAGCTACTTAATAATCTATCCTTATATTATAGTAGTAAGTGCCTAATAGACTAATTGTAATTATATAATTAATTATTAGAGAAGCGAAGCCTCTCCTAGGTATAAAGTAGCCTGGCGGAAGGCTTCTACTCTCTATAAGCTAGCTAAGGTACTATATAATAATACCGCTATAAAGAAGTAAAAGTAATACCTATATTATATATTACTATTAAGGTCCTTAATAATAACGAAGTTAACTAGTAGGCCGATTATTATACTTATTTACTATCTACTATATATTATTTAGATTAGTTATATTATACTATAAATTATATTTATAACTATAGCCCTTCTACTTAACTAGATATTAAACCTTCCTACTAGATACGCGTTTACTAATAATCACCTCTATTTTATAATTATCTAATTTATTTATAAGGGTATTAGTTTTATTTACTAGTAGAGGCTAATAGTTATAGATATAAGTGTAAGGATCTAATAACTTAGGTAATAGTTTAAGCTAAGTAATAGATATAACGGGGTAAATATATATAAGTAGGGTAAGTTAAAGTTAATAGGCTAATAGCCTAACCTTTTTAATTACCTTAAAAGGCCTTATATATTATTAATAGAGTTTTAAATTTATTACTCCTAGGATTTTATAACCTCCCCGAAGCCTAAAGTAGGCTTTATTACCTACTTCTATTAATACTACTTTATATTTACTATTATAATATAGTTTAGAGAATATATTAGCGAAGGCTATTAACTCCTCCGCCTAGTCTTATTTAAGCTATTATAAATAGCTAAAGTCTTCCGTAGGAAGCTATTATAAGAGTATTTTAAGGGTATTCTAGACGTTAAAACTATAAAGTACTTTATTAGGAGAGACGCTAATTACTTAACTTTTAGAGTTATTAAGGTATCCCTATATATAAGGAAGGATTATACTCTAATTAGAACTATTTATATTCTATATTATATAGTATTATAGCGCTATTTTAACTATCTAATTTATCTGTTTTAATAGGCTATCCGTTTAAGTATAGTACGCCGTAGAGGTTAATAGTTTATACCTAAGCTTCTAAAATACTATCCTCTAGAATAATAATATAAACTTACTATCCTTATTACTAATAATCCCGTAGGGTATACCCTAACTATAGGCTATAAGATTAGTAAGAATTATATTTACCTATTAAGCTACTATCTAAATAGTCTATCCTAGTATAAGTAAAACTATTTTAGAAAATTTATTTATAATAATAAGGAGGCTATTATAGCCTTCCGTACCTATTAGTAGAAGTATTATAATAAAATCTATTACTATAGTATAAAAGGGAACCGTAGGCCTATTTATAAAAATTATACTTCTATAAGGCTTATATTATTTTATCTAGTTAAGTTAATAGTCTAGATTGTACTTTATATAAGTTCGTAGGTACTATTATAAGTAATAGATATATAGAGAAGCTACTATTTATTTATAGGTATAATAATACCTACCGTAATATTATTAATTATAGGCTAGTTAGAAGATATCCTTTTCTAAGGTATTTAATATATATAATCTTTCTTAGCTATTATTAAAGTTTATATAATAGATTAGCCTATTATAGACCTTAAAGCGTAACCCCTAATAAGTCTTACTATCTACTCTAACTAGGTTCTTATTTACTAGTATAAGTATCCCTAGTAGTTAAGACTATTAGCTATCCTATTAATACGCCTAAGTAAGGCGCTTTTTAAATTCCTCTAATATTTTAATAAGTATTATATAATAAATAAGACTTAGTAATTTATTATATTATAAGTAAGCCTCTATAAAGGTAGCTATATATAAGATATTAAGTATAATAGCCTCTTATTAACTATAGTTAATAAGGCCCTTATTACTAAAGCCTTTAGTATATAAGGTATCTAGTATTCTAATTATATTAGCGGAGCTATTACTATCCCCTTAAAGTCTAGATAGTATATCTAGGATAATATTAGATTTTCCTAATTTATACTTTATTATAAGGTTAAATTATAATAGATATAATAAGGCGCGAATAAGCTATAAATTAAGTTTATCTATTAAGGAAGTAGTATGACTAGTTTATTATAAGATAGGTACTACCGCTAACTAATTAGTATAAATAATTATTAGTAATCTCTAGGGTAATTTAATAAGGTAGCGAGTTCTTCTTATAACTTATATAATACTAGCTACTTCTAGTTTAATTAGCTAGTAGTTCTATTTAGCCTAGTTAAGTATCTTACTAAGGAATATTATTAGTTAAACTAAGGTCCTAGGAAAGCCTTCTATTATATTATCCCTAATATAATAGATTATTACCGCGAATCCCTACCTTTTTGAAGTATCTAGATCTATAAATAAGATCCTTATTTTATTAAAATAGATAAGGAAGGTAGGACTATTAAAAGTAGACTTTAAGTCTATAAAAGTATTCTTCTTATTATTAGTAGGATTATATACTACTTATATAGATTAAATTTTTCTTATAAAGCCTTTAATACCCTTAAGAAGTAAGCTAGTAAGGTTAGTTTTATATTTTTATAATAGATCTATACGCTAAGCGTATCTAGGGATAGATAAATATAACTAGCCTATAAGTCCTAGGAAAATCTTAAGGTCTTATAGTAAAAATAGGAATAATAAGGTATTAATTACTTAAAGTTTTTCCTCTAATATAGATAGGCTAAGGGAATCTACCTTTTAGCCTAGTAAGGTAATTAATAGATAGCTAAGGAATATTTTCTTTAAATTAAGACTAATTTAACGGCTTTAATAGAGGTTAAAAAGTACTTATAAGTATATAAGGTACTTTAGTAAGGTTTTTAAGAAAGTAATTATATTATCTATATAAGCTCTTATAAACTTCCTAAAAGGATAGAGAAGCTTATTAGTCTATTTCTAGATATAGGGTAGTAAGCCCTTATAGCCTATTAGGGTAATATAGTACTACTTCTATCCCTAATATAAAATAATAGTAAGTTTACATCTATCCCGTTTCTATATATTAAACTAATAAAACTAACTAGTACTATTTATAATAGATATAAATAGGAACCTAGCTACTATAGAGGTAAGTTCTAATTATAAAGGTAGGAAGTAACTATCTAATTAGGTCATTTTATTTAGACCGCGTATATCTACTACTATACGGCCCTTACGTCCTTCTAGCGTATCTTACTAGACTATAAAAACTAGGTAGCTAAAAGGTATTAATTAGTTTAACTATAATATTTTCCCTTAGGAATATAACTTCTTAAATATCTTATTAATTAAGTCTTTATCCTTTTAACTAACTAGATATATATATAAGGGCTTAGGGTCTATATTAGGCTTTAATAGTATTAATATCTATTTACTTTTAGAGATATCTACTATTATACCTTAACTAGTCTAGATTTTAGGGAATTTAGCTACTACTTTAGTAATTTTCTATATTACCCTAGGTAGTCTATAGACCGTAATACTATTAGGTAGTATATATTTAAGAGCGGGATTAACTATTATAATTAAAGTCCTTATTATAGAAGGCTATATTATACTAATATATACTACTACTACTAGGATAGTAAAGCTTTTTATAGTAGTCTTTTATAAGCTTATATTACTAGCGGCCTTATAAGCGTCTACTAATATAATAAGATAAGCGCTATCCTAATTATACTTAATAAGCGACTTAAACTATACCTTTTAAGGTAGCTATATAGATATAAGTAAAGTATTAAATATATAGACTTCTAATATAAATAAATTAGTAATATATATAAAGACGCCTCCCTTAGAGCCGAAGTTTTAAGTATATTCTAATTTAAATAGGAAGTCTCTATTAACTAGGATATCTTCTTTATAAACTACGGGTACCTAGATAGTTAAATATAATAAAATAATTATAGACGCCTTAGTCTTAATAGTATATATAATATTAGGTAATAACCGCGTATAAACTCTAATTAGTAATATAAAGTCTTAATAAGAATCTAATATAACTATTTACTTACTAAAATCTGTAATTACCTTTTATAGTACTAGGATATTATTATTAATAAGTAGGTTAGCCTTTAGATCCTCTATAATATAGACTTCTATAACTATTAAAGTGGTTACTAGTCTCTTACTAATATTTCTATTAATAAATATTTTAACTAAAGCGTACTTATTAGTCTTTATAATCTTATTATCAATACCTTATATTAGTATTAGGGATATTATCTTCTTAATCTCTATATTTAGTAGTACCCTTATAAGATAGGTTTAGTTAATTAGTATAATAGAATAGCTACTATTAAGGTAGACTTTAATCTACCTATTAGTCCTAGATTATACTACGTTAATAGTAGCGTATTTCTATCCCCTAAAGCTATATCCTAGGGCTTTTAATTAGTCTAGAAGAATACTTAATTCTACTAATATTAATTAATTAATAGGTGTTATAAGATAGGCTATAATTATCTTCTTAGCTATTATAAGGATAGATATAGCTACAGAAGGCTTTTATACTATCTAATATTACTTTTATAAATACTTAAATAACTTATTTCTTAATAAGAATATAAAGGTATAAGAGGAGTAGGTATAAATATTTATATTAAGCTAATCTATAAAGTTTACTTTAAGTCCTTATTAATTATAGTTAATAAGGTCCTTATTTATTCCTAAAGACTCGCTTATATAGAATAAGTTATACTAATCTTATAATAGGTCTAGTTATTTAACGCCGTAAGCGTCGCCTTATATTATAATATAATACTCCTAATAACTATTAGGATTACTATTAGTAAAGTCTTCCGCTATATCCTTTATAATAGCCTAGTATACTTATTATAATAAAAAGCGTGGTATATAATTATCTTATAATTAACTACCTAGCTAATAATTCCCTTAATCTAGCTTTATAGGCTATAATAGTTATTAGAGCTAAGGTTAATTAGGTTATTATATAGAATCTAACGCGTTTACTAGGCCGGCTATAATTTAAAGCCTTTATATTAGAGGTAAGATTTAAGGGGCGTTTTAATAAAACTACTAGCTTTAATAAGGCTATTAATTTAAAAGGGTAAGAACGGGGGGTAAGTATTATTATAAGACTAGTTACCCTACTAAAATAGCTAGTACCCTACTCTATTATTAAAAAAGTTATACTAACTATTTTACCTAATAGGCTTATATTTATAACTAGGATATTATTATAGCCTATTACTTAGAGTACTAGTAGAAGCTCTCTACCTACTTATATAAACCTACTATTTATACTTCCTATCCTTAAGTTCTAATAAGAAGTTATTAATAGAGGTCTAGTTAATAAGATAGTAAATATTACTGCGAAGTTTAAAGTTAATAGTATTATATATAATATTAAATTAAATCTTTATATCTTTTAACCTAGTATCTTTTATAAAGTATAGTATCTTAGTACTAAACTCTTATAACTTATAATAATTAGTAGTATCCTTTATAATAAACTTCTTATATAGTATACTATTAATAGAGATATTTAATAGCTATTAAAACCTTTTTAGTAGTAGTTATACCTATTTATTAATACTATTACTAAAGGTTACTATCCTTTATTCTATCTTAGAGAGCTTACTATTATACTATTTAAGTACTTATTTATAAAGGCTTAGCTAAAGGTTATTCCTAATAGTAGTAGGATCCTTAAGTAAGTATATTTACTTAGCTTAATTAGTAAATATATAAATATCCTAAAAGTAAGTATCCTTTCTAGTATACTTAATAGCTAAACTAGTACTAATAGATTTACTATTATATATAAGATTAAAGAATCCTAAGTCCCTAGGGTTCTATTAGGAATAATTATTACCGCTATTAACTCTAGTTAATATACCTACTTCATCTAGTTAGCTAGGTTAACTAGGCTAACTAGGCTAACTAGCTAGTCTAAGAGGGCCTAGTAGGCTAAGTATAGTAGGGTTCTCTTAAATATATTAAGCTATAGTAGTATTAATAGTTACTTATATAATAGGATTAATAGTAAAGGTTACTATACTACTAGATAATTATTAATAGCTAGAAGGATTAGGTTTAAGGCTAATTAGTTATCTATAAATAGCCTCTTTAGCTAATATTTACCTAGTAATAGTAGTATTATTAAGAGATTAAGGTAGTCTATAATTTACTTAGTAAGGGAGGATTATTAAGGAGCTTATAAGAGGCTTCTATTCCCTTATTAAAGTATAAGATAGCCTTATAAATAGTAGGTTTATTAATTACCTAGTCTTAAGGCTAAGATTATATAGTAGCCCTAAGGAGGCTAACTACTTCTAAGGATATAAATCTAGAACGGGTACCTCCTTATCTAGTAGAGGAAGAGGCTTCTTAGCCTAATCTAGTAGGTCTAAGGGTATCCTTTATAATAGAAGAGATAATATAGCGAGTAGCATTATTAATTAAAGATATAAAGGCGTATCTAGTTTATATAAATTTATTTAATTAAAAAGTAAGTTCTACTACTTCCTGAGAAGTTTAAGGAGCTATAATAATAGAATATAGAGAAGTATTAGGAAAGAGTAGTAATTTTATTAGGGCCTTAATAGAAATTCACTATCTTAGTACTAACTCTCTAGGGTATAAAGAATAAATACTTATTAATAAAGGCTTTTATAAATAAGAAGTCTATTATAATAGCCTTACTATAATATTTACGTAAGGCCTCTAGTATACTATTAAAGTCCTTAATAGTAAGGTACGTTATTATTAATATATAGTACTTAAGGAAGTCTTTCCTAGGCTAGGAGGACTTAATACTAGTATTATAGAGATAGTATTTAGTTCTTCTAAAATAGTTAGATAGTATTTATAGAAGATATTAGTATAAATAAAGGTATTACTACTATTATTATAGTAGTAAGTACCTAATAGACTAATTATAATTATATAATTAATTATTAGAAAAGCGAAGCCTCTCCTAGATATAAAGTAGCCTAGCGGAAGGCTTCCGCTCTCTGTAAGCTAGCTAAGGAAGCTAGCTAAGGTACTATATAACACCTTACTAGGTATATTACTATAATAGACTAATACTATATTATCTTATAATAGTACTACTACTACTAGGTAGATATCTATTAAAGAAGCTATTTATAAAAGACCTATTAGCCTAGAATCTAACCCTTCTAGTAATATAATAAATATAACTATTAACGCTATTATATAAGTAGCTATTAATACTAGTATATAAGTAGCTATTAACGCTAGGATAGTATAGTATATACGTAAAAACCTACCTTAATAAGGACCTTCTAAACTACCTAGACTACTAGGCCTATATAGCTAGGTAGGCTAGGTAGGCTAGGTAGGCTAGATAGGCTAGCTAAGCTAGCTAGAATAGGCTAATATTAATATTAAAGTTAGGGAAAATTAAGGACCTTAATAGAATCTAGGAGACCTTAGCTATTTTAACCCTATATATAATAGTAAGTCTCTTACTACTAGCTCTACTATTAAATATACTAGAAAGGAAATATACTTTTATAATATTAATCTCTTCTTAAACCGCGCTAAGTAAATATACCTATTAAAGGATCTAGTAACTATATATAATAATCTCTAACTAAGTCTCTATAACTAGGCCTTAAAGTAGTAGACTAGATAATTATCTAATAATAACTAACACCTTATAATATTTAATAATAGTATTAATAAATAGGCTAGATTACTAATAAGAAAGTTTAACTAGCTAATTAATATTATAATTAATATTATAATATATAAGAAATATATTATAAAGGATACCTCTAACTATTATAAGCTTATAGAATTTAGTATAAAAATATTATACTATACTAAGGATATAGGCTTAAAGGAAGTAAGGGTCTAATTAAATATTATTTATAATACTATTAATTAGGAACTTCGCCGTAATATTTATTAACTAAATAATAAGATAACTATTAATAACTTTATAAATAACCTTAATAATACTAAGTATAAATAGTAGGCTTATATTAGTAGGTATTAGACTATTAATACTTAGAATATTAGGTAATCTTAATATCCTATATATAAAAATAGGTAAAGATAGTATAGTTAATATAGTTTTTCTAATAGAGTAGGCTATTAGCTATATCGGCCTAGTAACTAGCTATATAGAAATACTTATAGTAACTCCTATAGTAATACTTACCCTCCTTTTTTAAATTATTAGAATAATAATTAGGCTTACTAGTTATAATAGTAGTTTTAACTAAACGCCTCTTAAGTCTTACTACCTAGTTAAAGACTTTAAATTATAGTAGGCCTTCTAAATAGGTTAGATTCTAAATAGTAGCTTAACCTTTAATAATAAGCTCGCCCTTAGGGTAATTATTAACCTAGTACTCGCCCGTAGGATAATTAGTAGCTATAATTCTCTTAATAAGCCTACTAAGTATTTATAAAAGATATTATAAAAGACTTTATACCTAATAATAACCTATTATAATAGTAATATTATTAGTTTAACTCCCTATCTTATAACTCTAAGGATCCTCTAAAAGGCCTTAGTTAGTTATTCTATATAAATAAGGATCCCTTATTAGGTAATAAGGTCCTTAGTAAATAGGACCTTATAATACCTAATTTAAACTTTATATAAACTAATTCTACTAATTATACCTATTCTATCTATAAGGAAGGTCTTCCTTTTAGAAATAAGTTATTTCTTTATTTATAATAGTAGTATTAGAAACTAAAGAAGCCCTTATAAAAGCCTTCTATAAAGGCCCTTATAAATCCTCCTATAATATATATAATAATAGTAGATATCCTATTAATAATTAAATCTACTATTACTCCTAATCCTATTAAGCTACTAGGCTATAGGTTTTATAGATAGAAATATACTACTATTCGCGTATCTTAGGGCTATTTAGATAGTAATAATAAGTTAGATATATATTTAGATATTAGCTACTTAATCTTACTAATAGATTATACTTATTTAAAATAAATACTTCTTAATATAGAAATTAGGAAAATATCCTTATTAATACTAGTATAAGGAGTAGGTAATAAAGTAGTAAAGACTAATAAATATATTATAATAAAAATATATATTAAAGGCTCTATTATAAAGAACCCTATAATAGTAGCTATTATTATAAAGGTCTACCTTATTAATAACTTAAAAGCTAACTTATTGGTAGGTAATAATAACCTTAAGCTTTAAAGGATAGTTCTTAACTTTAAAGAGGAAAAGGTAACTCTTAGTTCCTATTAAAACCTTATAACTAAAATTAATATTTATTCTTATATATCTCCTAATATTAAATAAATTATTAAAATTAAATTAGCCTTTATTATACCCCTATATACTATTATATAGGTATTAATAGTATATAATTTAGAGGTCCTACCTAATAGGGACTACTTATTTAAGCTAAATTATACTTAAGACTTTAGCCTTAAAGGGGGTATATTTATATATATTATAAACTCTTTAATAATATTTATCTAAGTATATAATATAATATTAATAGTAGTATATTTACTATATAAGGCTTATTTTAATTTAATTATTAAGTATAATTAAGATAGAGTATACCTTATTACCCTAGCTTATACCCTACTAGCTATTAATACTATAAAGTCCTAGAAGGCTAATCTTATAAAAGGCTTTATAGCTATAATAGTAGCTTATTCTACTATTATAAAGCCTTCTATATAACTAGCCGTAGTAGCTATTATAATAGTAGTCCTTAAGTCTATTATAATAAAGGTCTTATTAATAACTATTAACCCTACCCTAGAGTATATTATACCTAATAGAATTATAGTATATAATACTCTAGATATAGTATCTTAATTTATTATAGTAGTAAATAAATTTCTTAATATCTAGATAGATTATAAACTTATAGTAGATATTCTAGAGGAAGAATAGATACTAATTCTATTAAAGCCTAATATAATAGCTAAGCCGTCTTAGGTATATCTAGTTAATTAGAGAGATAGGGATCTAATTAATTAGACCTTTAATAAATTATATAACTAGGGAAAAATAATATAATTAAACTAGCCTACTCTATTTAACTACCCTATTTTTATTATTTAGTATAATATTATAAACGGGTGTAAAGGCTAAGTAGTTATTAATATTAGGGAATTAAATAAAATTACCTAGTTAGATAGTTATCCTTTACCTTTATAATCTAAACTTACCTTAGCTATTATAAGGTATCTATATATATTTATTATAAATAGTATAAGGTAGTTTTACTAATTTAATATTTAGAAAAGGGACTATTATAAGCTAACTATTATCTTATATTATAGTTAGGAATAGTATAATATTACCCTTATAAGGTATAAAGGTTTACTACCTTATATTTAATAATAGATAGATAAGCTTCTTTAACTATTTAAGTACTTTATAAAAGTATATATAAATAATATAATTACCTTTTTAAAATCCTTACTAAATTACCTATCCTACTTATATAAGCTATTTAGTCTTTACTAGAAATATTATATAAGTCTTAACTTAATAAAGACCTTCTTAGGCTACCCTTTTATTACCCTACTAGGTTAGTGGGTTAACTTCCTAGGTTTATTAACCTTAGATAAAAAGCTTATAACTATTAGCTTACTAATCTTCCTAATCTCTTTATAAGACCTTAAAATCTTTCTTTACCTTACTAGCTAGTTATATTTATTAATATTAAGATATATATAATATATAAATCAACTTTAAAGATATAAAATTAACTTTATAAGAATACTATTAAAGGGTTTAAAAGGTAGTACTTAAAAGACTTAATTAGTATAGATAATATATAAGCCTATTATAAAAGAGTAGTAGGCTTTTAATAATTTAAAGGCTACCTTTTATAATCCTACCTTCCTAATTTATTTTAATTATAATAAAATCCTCTTTATTAATCTTAATACCTTTAAAAGGTAAGGCTTTATAGTAATAATATATTATATAAAAGGTAATATTATTAAAAGCTTTCTTAGAATATCTATCTAACCTATTATATTTCTAAGTAAAATACTAAATTAGGCTAAATAAAACTATTAGCCTACGTAATTAGAGGTTACTAGAATTATCTAGGTAGTTAAAAGAATAAGGTATCTTATTAAGTTATATAAAAAGCCTCTAATAATTATATATACTAACTACTCTATTATAATTCCTATTTCTTACTAGACTAATTTAACTTCCTTATTAATAGATAAACTAAACCTATAACTTATCCGCGCCTCTTTCTATCTATTATAATTTAATATCCTAATTAAATATAAGTCTAGGAAATCTAATATTATTCTAGATACCCTATTATAATTAAGGGTAATAGATTTATTATTAACTAATATTATAGGTACCCTTAATACCTTATATACTAAAGCCTTTTATAAGGCCTACCTTAGATAGATAGGTAATAAACCTACTCGCGTATATTATATTACCCTTATAAAGATATCCTAAGATTTTAAGTAGTATATTTCTTAAGCCTATTATAATAATAGTTAATAGTCCTAGCTATTATAAATACTTATAATAGTAAATAAGAACCTTATTATAAATAATAATAGCTATTACCTTAGTCTACGCTTTAAGCTCCGCGATAACTTATTATACTATATAAACTTTAATAATAGCTAAGAATAGCTATATATCCCTAACTCCTTAAAGAAAGAGATATTTTACTTAGCCTATAATCTATAGTATTACGGGGGATATTACTAGACCTATAAGAGAATTATAGCCTTACTCTATATCTATTACTTATTATAGTACCTCCGTACGTATATAGAGTATTATCTAGAATATTAGTTAAATTAAATAAAATAGTATAGACCTTATAGAAGTATAGTATTAATTAACTAGCCTACTATTCCCTTTTATATAATAGCTATAGACTTTATTATAGCCCTACTAGTAATATAGCCTATAAAAGGCTTTAATAGTCTCCTAATAATTATAAATAAGTTTTTTAAGTAAGTATTTCTCCTTCCTAGATAAACTATCTAATTAGTAGTTTAATAGGCTAATATAATATTAGCTATACTAACTACCTATAAATAGGGGATCCCTTTTAGAATTATTAGTAATAGAGATAATAAGTTTATATCTTCTTTCTAGAGATTAATCTTTAAGAAGCTTAGCTATAAACTACTAATATTAATAGCCTATTATACTTAGATAGATAGTCTTTTAGAAAGGATAAATTAGATAGTTAAAATAGCCCTATATTATTATATTATATAAAATATTAATACTATTAACTAGACGCTAGTTCTCCCGTACCTTTAAAGGTATCTTAATAATTCTAAAAGCTAATCTACTAGTATATCCCCTAGTAAAATCTTATATAGCTTTAATATTTATAATACCCTTATAATACTATTATAGTAGGAGGTTCCTACTAAAGACTTTACCCGCTTAAAGTAACTTAAATAGGATTAAGCTAAAGAGTCTATTATATTTACTAATATCTTTATTAAAATCCGCTATAATAGTAAGTATAAAGTTATAATAATATCTCCTAGTAATAAAGCCTATCTTAGGCTAGGTAATAAGTATAAAATTCCTAGTATTATTAACTTAAAAATCTATTAATAATAAGTTAGCCCGTTTAAAATTATTAAGAAAGTAGGTAAATTAGCCTATTAACTCTAACTTAGCCTAATTATATATATTTATCTAATTATATTAGTAGCTTAACTTAAGCTATTACTAAAGACTTCTAACCCTTATATAAGAGTCAAGAATTATTAGCCTCTCCTAGTATTTAAAATAGATAGCCCCGCTAATAAGTTAGATAATTATAAGATTATTAATATAAGAACCTCTAGTAAGAAGACTTAGTATCTAGTAAAGTAGAGGGGTTATAACTATAAGTATAATACTTAGTATAATACTAATAAGCTTTATAATATAGAGGACCTTATTAGGGAATATAATAGTTATTCTTATAAGTAACTATATTATAAATAAGGTCCTTATTAAGGGCTATAAAGGGTTATAATATAATATTAGTAGATTTAATTATTAGAGGGCTATAAGGGGTAATAATATAATAATAGAGTTATTACTTATCGTCTTTTATAGTAGTATTATTATATGTTATATAGCTAGATAGCTCGGATAGCTTAAAGACTAGAAGCCTTCTATAAGTAGGTTTTATACCTACGAGAAGCTTCCCTTCTCTATTAATTAATTATATATATAAAATTAGAATAGGTCTATTAGCTACCTTAATAGTAACTACTAGAATTATAAGGAATTATAATAATATATAAGGGGGGTAATAATATAAATAAATTTTTAAAAAGGACTTAATATAATTAATAAAGATAAAGATATTATAACTTAAAGAAAACATATTAAAGTTACTTAAAGAAGGTATACCTTAAGTACTTAATAAACTCTTAATAGTAAAGATATTAAAGGTACTTAAAGAAGGTATACCTTAAGTACTTAATAAACTCTTAATAGTAATAATTTCCTATCTACTTTAAATTACTAAGACTTTTAAATAATTTTATAATAAATTAATAAAGAATAATAGGAAGTAGAAAAGGAATATATTATAGTATAAAGACTATATATAAGAGTATTACCTATAATTATTATAATTATTATAATTATTATAATTATATATTCTTTAAGGTTACTTAAAGGGCCTTAAAGTTAGCTTTATATTTTATTATTATTAAAGTTATACTATTATATAAAGGAAGTGCCTTTAATAGATTATAACTTTTTATACTTTTAAAGTCTAAGAGCCTAGATAGAAGGATAATTATAAAGACTAACTAGGAATATAATACTATAATTAGTATAGTACTTATAGTATATAATAGCTTAGTACTACTCCTTTACTTATAATATAAAGAGGAGGGGATTCCCCTTTAAATAAAAGGGTAGTAATTAGTCTTACTATTAATAAGAATAGAGATTCTTATATATATACTATTTATAATACTTAATAGCTACGTTATTATATAGTACCCTTATACCTCTCTACTAATATATATTTTACTTAGTAATAGTATAATAGTATAATATTTTCTATCTCTCTAATACTTTATTATTTTTTAATAGCTTTAATAGCTTTCTAATAGATTAATCTATATTAATTAAGAAGAGTCTCTATTAATTAGTAACCTACTTATATAATAAGGCTTTACTATAACCTATTACTATACTTAAGTTAGACTAGGTAGAGACTTAAATTTATAATATTATAAGGAAGATTTAATAGTAGACTTATAGTATTAGCGCTGCTAGAAAAAAGATATAAGCTCTCTCTTATAGAATTTACTGCGAACACGAAGTTTCATTTCAACGTACTCCACGAACACGCCATGTCACGTGATCATTCGACGCGTGACGCGTCTCTGTATAAAGATATGTAGTTCAATGCGTTCCGCGAGAAGCCCAATTCAGTCTCATCCACAGCCTTATAGTTGACGCAATCTTGATATAATGCCGCACTCCACAGCTATAGGTAAGACATCTTTACCAGCTGCAGCTGAGGAGGACATTGTTGTGCCAGATGCGCCTCCACAAAGCCCAGACAATGTGAGGGAAGTGGAGGGAAACCACGACAGCGAAAGTGCGCCGCATGTCAATGACGTGACGAGACCCGCGTCAAAAATCGACATCAAGCATGAGGATCTATTCGATGATGATGATGAGGACGACGAGAAGTTTCCCAGCTCTGGAGGTGAACACGGGAACGTCGAGAGCAGCCCACCAACAGCACCAGTGTAGGATTGCTTCACGACTTGGTCAGCAATCCCTTCTGACATTTTGCTGCTAGACAAGTTGCTACATTCACAAGACATACCGATCCAGAAGTCACGCTCGCTTTCTATCAACGCCTCTTCCCGTTTCGGCATCTCTTCCAGTGGCTTAATTATTCTACGAAACCTTCAAATAACTTTGGTCATCGTGAGTTCGCGTTCACACTACAAAACGAGGCCTATTTAAGATACCAAAGCTTCCCCACCGGAGACCTGTAGGCATAAGCAATTCTTAGCCGGTGGTTCAAGCACTTATACCGATTAGACTAAGAAAGGACATCCTCCGCTTGAATCCTTCTCGTTTTGAAATAGGTCCTGTATACACCGCAAACCCCCGCGATCGAAAAACTCTTCGTAAGGCTACAGCATTTCGTCCAACAGCGAAAGAGTTGGTTTTCGACATTGATTTGACAGACTATGACGAGATACGTACATGTTGTGACAAAGCAAACATCTGCCGCAAATGCTGGTCGTTCGTCATTATGGCTATTAAGGTGATTGATGCGGCGTTACGAGAAGACTTTGGTTTCATCCACATCATGTGGGTATATTCTGGACGAAGAGGAGCCCACGCCTGGATAAGTGACAGAAGAGCAAGATGCATGGATGACCAAAGAAGGAGAGCTATAGCAGGCTATTTGGAGGTCATTAAGGGGGGATCTCAGGGTGGAAAGAGAGTCAATGTCAAGCGGCCTCTGCACCCTCACCTATCGTAAATCTGTTTTCCTTTACCTTACGGTGTCAGGAACTATCTAACATCTGATCAGTCGAAGTTTGGAGATCTTAAAAGATCACTTCCAGCGCGATGTTCTTACGGATCAAGACCCTTGGGCAAAGCCTGAGAAGGCCGAGAGGCTCCTCCAGCTGCTCCCAGACAAGGCCTTAACTGACGCCCTGCGTAAGAAGTGGGATGCTGCACCCGGCCGACCAAGTACCAGTAAATGGGCAGATATTGATACACTGGCGAAGACTGGAGCCAGCCAAAACTTGGATAGTAAAGCTTTATTAGAAGCAAAGCAGGACATTGTCCTCGAATACACTTACCCACGCCTCGATGTCGAAGTTAGTAAGAAGCAGATACACTTATTGAAGTCTCCATTTGTTATACATCCTGGGACGGGAAGAGTCTGCGTTCCTATCGACACCAAGAAGCTAACGGAGTTTGATCCGCTCGGCGTTCCAACATCAACCAAGTTGCTGGGGGAGATTGACGAGTTCGACCGTCGACATGTAAAAGACAATGGAGACGACCAGAAAGTTCCAGATTATGAGAAGACAAGTCTAAGACCGTATGTAGATTACTTTAAGGATCATGTTGGAGCGTTACTCAGAGACGAGAGCAGGGTAAAGAGAGAGAGGGAAGAAGACAATACAATGGAGTTTTAGGTTTGTAGACTTGTGTGATTACAGGGGTATATAAGTCGTCATAAAGGTCTTGTTCGAATTCTATCATTTGTCAATAATCCGGAGTTGCCTATGATGTCAAAACGTACACTTCGCTTTCAGGTTTTCGGTATCAGTATCTTTGTTATCGTTGCGGGCATCCTCTAGCATCGAGTCGATTCCCTTAACGTACAAAGCTTTCTGATCATGGTAAGCTGCTGGATTGAGAAATATCTCGTCTAGAACTCATTCACCGTAAGACACGCCTTGTAATCCTTGAACAGGGGTTCGCATTCATCTATAGTTGATTCACCTCGAAGAAACTCTGAACACAAGTAAGACATTGAATTCTATAATATACTCGGGGTCCGAACTGTCGCTGTACCACTTCAAGAAACATGAGTCGTAACGTCTAGAGCGGTCTTAGTCGAAGCCAGTGCTATAAGTAGGCGTTCGTCGCAATGACCCACTCTTTCACTTCGTTACATTCCGGAGCAAGAGAAGAAGACATATTGTGAATACTAATACTTGCGAGCAACCTCGAAATGATGACATTAATTCTTGGCCATTGAAGACTGGCGGCGGGAATAAGGTTAAGTACATTTCGATTGTTGAGGCTCTGCGGAAGAGCTAATCAGATAAGCCTCATAAATAAGGTAGAATACGGGTAGAATATCCTAGGGTACTTTAGCCGAGGTCAATCACTAAAGTAGGGTTCTCCGCTTGGAATCTACTTTAGAGTATTATGCTAGGCTGTTTTGATGACCTGATATCATATCGGTTTACTCAGAACTGTGATGATGGATGAGGATCCCAAGGAGTTGAGAGGAGGGATATATTCTGCCTTGGTGGACACCGCCCGGACTGCTGGGCAAATCTCAAATGAAGATCTCGCATTCTTTCGTTCCTCTAATCCCACGATCGTACCATTCTTGGAACAACAAACTCTAGGTCTTCTGCAACTTGCGCGACGGTTGACAGAAACTGCAATATCAGGTACTGAGATCCCTGCGCCTCAGCTTGAGGATTTAGACTCACTTGAAGACAACTGGGATGGTATCGTGGATGTATTTGACAATCTCTTGGAGAAAGCTGATGCCTGTCTGGATGAGTACACTGGCGCTGTCCGGAAGTTGAGCTATAGCCAGGAAGAGCAAATCAAGAAGGCTGCCAATCCCGCTCGCAAGCAAAGGCCTGCCAAAGCTTATCGTACACAAAATATAGCAAAGCCACAGCTGCTGTTTGATCATGTACCTAAAAACGACGAGTTGACACCTTTCAAGCCGTTACTCCGCTCAAAGCCTCATGCTCTTATACCGCTTGAGAAGAGTCTTCTCCTCGCTCCTTCTTCAGATGGTTCCCAGCAGTATGGTCTATAATCTTGCTTATCGGTAAAATAAGCAGCATTCAAGAACATGGTTAACATTCATTCCAGATATGAGCATCCTTACAAAGTCGAAATCAAACAGTCTCGCTACCCCGCTGCTGTTTATGCCAAGGCTGATCCTATACCGTACACTCCATACGAAAACACAATGGCTACCATGGTTGATACTCCTGCAGCTTTACTTTCTATGCTCGAAGAGCTCAAAGCAGTGAAAGAGATTGCTGTTGACCTAGAACATCACGATGAGCATTCTTACATTGGTCTGGTTTCGTTGATGCAGATCAGCACAAGGGACAAGGATTGGATAGTTGATACGCTCAAACCATGGCGACAGGAGCTCCAGGCATTGAACGAAGTCTTTACAGATCCGAAGATCACCAAAGTGAGCAGTCAATGGGGTGCAATCAGCACTTTCTGACAGCTGAATAGGTCTTTCACGGCGCATACATGGATATGATATGGCTGCAAAGGGATTTTGGCTTGTATGTCGTCGGCCTATTCGATACCTTCCATGCATCTCGCTCATTGGGATATCCGAAGAATGGCTTAGCGTATTTACTGAAGCACTTCGTCGACTTTGACGCCGCAAAGCAATATCAAATGGCCGATTGGCGCATACGGTTTCATCTCGCTCCTACCGGTTCTCTTGGAAGCTAACATATATCTAGACCACTTCCGGAAGAGATGTTCAACTATGCTCGATCTGACACCCATTTCCTGCTTTACATCTACGATAATTTGCGTAATGAGCTGATCGACAAATCGGACAGGTCTGAAGCAGACCGTGACCTCATCGAGGTGGTAATGGACAAATCTAGAGGCGAAGCTCTTCAGCGATATGAACGTCCTCTTTATGATAGCGAACGTGGACTGGGAGTCATGGGCTGGTATCCTCTGCTCTGTCGTACACCAGCGCTGTTCAATCGCGAACAATTCGCCGTTTTCAGGGCGGTGCACCACTGGCGAGATTCGGTTGCGAGAGAGGAGGACGAAAGTGTGCACACAATTATACCGAAACAGATTCTATATACCATTGCGAAAGAGACACCTATCGATGAGGCGTCTCTCTACGGCTGCTTGCATCCAATGTCGCAGATACTATTTAGAAAGAGAAAGGATCTTCTCAGAGTGATCCAGCAAGCAAAAAGCCTGAGCGCCAATGGACCTGACATGAAAGACTACATGCAGACTATTAAATTCATCCAGGTTGAGTGTAGCGTGAGCGCAGCTGCGGCCCCCGAAGTCGCGCCTACCCATCCGGACCCAATACAGGAGTATATCGCCTCAAAGCAATCGAGTCTACTTGAGTCAAAAGTCAGAAGCGAGAGTTCAGTTTTTTGGGGACTGACCGTCATGGATACCAGGTCATCACAAGGACCGGAAGTAAGGAAAGAGAAAGAAAACCTTCGATTAGCATTGCCTCTGCCACAGCTTACAGCGGAGATATTTGAGGAAGCAAACACTCTACAAACATGGGACTCAGCGACTCAGCAGACAAATTCCGAGACTCATGTTGAGCATGAGTACGTTAGGGGCGAGACTTCGCAGATAGCAGATGCATTTGCACTCAAAGAAGTCGGTGGGTCAAGGAAACGCAAGGCTTTTCTGACGGAAGATGATCGAGAATCGATCTCAGCAACAGTCTCTGGCCATGTGGTAGAAAGCGCTGATCAGATCAACGATGCGTCAGAAGTATCTTTATCTGGTCAGCACGCCGAGCGAGATGAGAAGAAGCGCGTGAAAAAAGCCAAGAAGGAGGCGCAACGACTGGAGAAAGTAAGACAGGCCGATATTATGATTCGTGATGATGGGCCTCGAGATGTGGAAGCCTTCGACTATGCAAATGCACCTTCCGTGCTGCACACCAAGCGTAGTGGCAACGATCTAGCCGGTCATAAATTTGCGGATCCGTACTCGAAGAGCATGAACGCCCCTAAGGGAATGAGAAGGACGAAAACCGAGGTAGGAGGCAAAAGTTTTACATTCAAAAAATGAGAGGATACCAATACAAAAATACGTCAATGCTCGAGAAGAATTGGTATCCTCAAGCTGCAGGACGCCACGCAGACTCCCTACCCATCCCTCCATGTCTCATTGGCTTATCTCGTAGGTTATGAGAGACTCCATTTACTTCGAGGGGCAACAGACAGGGTGAACGGTGGTGAATCTCGACCGCGAAGATGTCGCTCTCGGTGTACTGCATATGAAGAATACCAATGTCATGTCATGAAGGAGCAGCAAACCCCGGAAGCAGCTGCAATGTAGGTCAGCTCCTTGTCTGTGTAAGTGAGCCCGCGGGTTGTGGTCTTTCTTTCTTGGAGCTCAAATATCCAAGCGCTTTGGATGTTTGTAGGGAGTTGAGATAACATCAAAATACATTAGATCGAATGGGAACTTACCTCTGGTGATCAACGCATGTATTAATGAGGCGTTACCAAGAGTATCCCATGCCATATTCCTCGTTCGGGACAAGCCCTGCGAGAACTGCGCGTTCGCAACCTCATAAGATTGTATACATGTTCGCAGTGGCCTACCTGGTACATGTCCTTATTCATTTTATATTCAAAGTCGCCTTCTCTATGTATTTGCAAGATCAGAAGCGACAGAAGGCTGCAAAGGCTGTCTTGACCATCCAATCGTCAGCTAGATTGGGGCGCATCAAGATGAACGATCCAAGACGTAAGAGTGCCTCGTCCGAGGTGCAAGATTTGGCCTGTTACTGACCTTCGATACTACCTAGCCCTAAGCGTTTGTGGGCGTATCAGAATGCATCGCGGAAATGTGTTGGAGGTATGTTTGGATATCGACACGGAAGACCCTGGGATCAAGGAAGACTGCAAGTAAAGGATGGCGCGTAGTGGATCCGAGTTAAAACCGTCAAACCGCAAATGTGAAAGGGAGTGGGATCATGTATACAGTTGCAACATTTGACGGGTTCCCACTCGTACATAGGCTAAGTAAAGCGTCGTCTGACGGATTGGCGTTCCCACCAGGAAGTTTGACCAGTATAGTTTGTTCGACTAATTCAAATCTATTTCTACAGAGTGTATCATCTAGAGCTACTTGAAAAAATACCCTTGTAAAAAACGATACGCCGGCAGGAACACTACAAATACCTAAATCTTGCACACAGTTACATCCTTCAAGATTCTCTCGTCTAACACGTTGGTTCTACGCGAAGAATACAGTGTCAAGTCTTCGCCCTTACACGGCAGTTGCTCTGGTACAGAGAGCCTTGTAACAAGAACATGCTTATTGCCTTTATGCTTCTTTTGGCGGCTGGACTAGGCTACGATTGCATTGCTAACACATGCGTGAGATCCGAAAGTCCCGCGAGTCGAAGTCTGACCGAGAAGGGTAGTAGACAGGTGAAGTCACCTAGAATATGGTAGGGTTGTCATTTTATCTAATCACCTTCTAGACTCTCTGCCAGATGAATTTGTGTTATTCTACGAGTACATGCAAATGTTGATTGTTTCAATGTATTTGATTTTAAAAGTGAGCTCAGCCCCTACTCTTTTCTCTCGAAAAAACCACTTATCTTCAACACTCCTTCCGCAAATTAAGAGCTTAATCTCTCGTCATACACACTGACAGCCGTCGCCCTAAAGTTTGATCACCTCCTTTAAAAGCTCTGCTGCACTGTCTTTAACATCACATTAAGGGGAATCAACATGGGTATCATCACGAGAAGTAAGAAACAGAATAGTGAGGGATTGGTCAGTAGCGTCCTGGTACCCTGTTCCCCATCATCCATTCCCAGAACCACCATTGACAGGCTTTAAAACATCTCTTGAAACACGCAAATATTTACGTCTGCATTGACAAGGCATTCATTAAAGGTAAATGGGAAGTCGGTTGCTCCGAATGTGAAAGACCCTTATATGATCGAAACCACCTGAAAGACCACATGTTAGTGCATTTTAATGATAGTAAAATCACATGTTATGTTTGGAAAGCGTCAATTTTAAGCAGGTAAAGACTTTGAACGCATAATAGAGAAAGTACGGACTATTATAAGGGAGATATGCTTTTCAGTCTTAGCCATCGAGTGCGTCTAACTTTAGATAAGGTATAGTGTACGGTCGAGCTGGTACGGTTGCCCGAGAAGAGATGTAAGGAGAGACAAGGAAAAGCCCTAGAGGTCGAAATTTTATAGAATATAGCTATAGATAAGTGATCTAAAGGCGATTCACTACCTATAACTCGTAGAGGCGGAGGGAACCCGTAAGCACTGTATGCTCTATTTATAAGGTAATATTGCCAACAACAATGTATGCCGAATAGTAAGCTACTCGCTCATGATGCTAAAGTTACTGGTATAACGGCCGTTTCGATAGATATTAAGGCGTAGCGTGTATACAACATATAGCCGACTCCGGTGACCAATGTTTCTTGCAGGCATACACATGTCGATCCTTGTATCTTCGGGTTTCTCAAGGCTTTGCTCTCGGACAATTCTAGGTAAAAGCGTCGATATTGAAAAAAGTTCCAAAATCCATAGGATATTAGATATAATGCTTTCCTTACAACAATTTCTTTTGATAACAAGCCCAATGGGAAACTTTGAATGGCTACCTTATAAATGGACGAAAACACAGCGCCTATATCAATCATTAGAGCTTTTATATGTTCAATCAATGCTGGAACTACGGGCGTGCATTCCGTCTTAAGGCAATATTCGGGCCCGTGAGTATTCGTAGCTGTTGGGATGAGAAAAGGATCGTGATCGAGGAAGTCTTGATAGCAGAAAGGCTTGAATAGTGATTGGAATAGTGGACTTGAGATAGTACATGTCCATTATCATTGAGGGCTGCTTTTGACGTTGCGTCAGACAGGCTCCAGCTTTACTACCTAGGTAGGCGTCGGTGAGGCGATGCCAATATGCACGAGACCACAAAGGATACGCTCGGAATGTCAAGAGCAGCGAGAAATTGGGTGGATCGACGGTCAAAGATTGATCACGTAGGTCTGATAGGTTCGATTCCTACTCGGGCTCGTTCAAATGGTGGAGGTTGTGTCTATCCTTACACTTCTCTATGAATATCTGCGTAAAATTCAATGGTTCTAGTCGAAACGAATCCATAAAACCTTGATATATCATATGGAAGCAATTGCTAACTTCTGTAAATAAATCACTACGATACAACGCGTTTGAGAAATAGGCGTGTTCAGTGCGTGAGTGCCCCTCGGCCCAAGAGTCTTGGATATTCTACACTAAATTGTCATATCCGAAATAGAACGCTAACCTCCGTGCTCCCATTGACTTCGATCATGGTGAGACTGCTCGCATTTTACACCAAGCAAATGTTTCCCGTCCCACATCAGATCAGAGCATCGCAAGCTTATGCTACTTCCCAGAATCCCTTTCTTCCTAATCGATGTCCTTGGACAATATACCACTTCTGTACCCATCCTCGTAGCAATATCTAAGCCTGGCCAGTACCTGAAAAAGCCCAGACACCCCGCGCTGCTGGGTCTCCTCTTCATACAATACAATGAGAGCTGCACACATTTAAAAGTGGTTGCGCAAGCGATCCTACCATCAAAGCGCCTATAGAAGCATACTGGAAGCAGTGCGACAACTGTGACGACTGCTATTTGGCTGCGCTCGAGCTTTGATACGAAATTGGCACATTCCATTCATTTCATCCATTTCGGCTGTGACATTGATGACAACGCTGCGAAGGCTAAATAGTAAATACTGCACTGTCCCTATCAGCCGTCGCTCACCATCGGTGTATAGGCGCTGCACAGACAAGAAGTCTAGTTTCGTCGGAACTCCTGAAGACGCTCCTCCCAAGGTGGGGCTCATCCCTCCAGTATTGATATACGACCGCGAGCCAGCATGTCGGTGGCGATCATGCCTCATCTCTCGAGAGCTTCGACATCCTCCTCCTCCTCTCATATCATCTCTCGCCAAAATACGATCTCGTCGAATGATGGACGCTCTGCGCGACAGTCAAAAAGATACTCCACCGCTCTGTATCTGTCTATGTCGGCCAAAGAGAAGGATCTAGAGATTGAAGACGATCTCGCTCGAGGTAGAGTGGCAATCTGCAATCTAGTTCGAGCTACATTAACTATTGATACAGCCCAGAAGATTCAGCGAGACTACAAGGCCAAGATATCAAGTCAGTCAAAGAAGAATTTTGTGTTGGAGAAGGACGTGCGGTATTTAGATTCACGGATAGCGCTACTGATACAAAATCGCATGGCACTAGAAGAGGTACCATTCGTGCCCGCTTATCATGCTCGTTTACCTGACTCTGAATTGCAGCAAAATGAGGTCGCAAATCATCTTGAGGATGCTGCAGATCTGCAAGAAGGCTTCTTTCCAAACGATGAGAAAACGCAGAAGTACGGCAACCTTCTTTTCCTCTTACAATCAGAACCTCGGCATATTGCGCATCTCTGCCGGCTCGTAACCATGGCAGAAATTGATTCATTATTGCAGACCGTCATGTTTACGATATATGGTAATCAGTACGAGAGTCGCGAAGAGCACCTTTTGCTGACAATGTTTCAATCTGTACTGACATACCAGTTCGACAATACTCCTGAGTACTCGTCACTACTCAGAGCTAATACTCCTGTTTCCCGTATGATGACCACGTATACTAGACGAGGACCGGGTCAGAGCTATCTGAAAGTTGTATTGCAAGATAAGATCAATTCCCTCATTGAGCTTAAGGATGTAGACTTGGAAATCAATCCTTTGAAAGTCTACGGGAGCATTATTGAAAAGATAGAGCAAGACAATGGCCTTGTGCCAGACCATCTTCCAAGAGCTGTGACTGCGGAGGAAGCTGCAGAGAACAAGCAGGTTCAGGCCATAATTGCACCGAGAGTCAACTACTTAATGGAGCTTGCCAATTCCTTCCTGGAAACCATCATTTCAGGCCTTGATGAGACCCCATACGGTATCAGGTGGATCTGCAAACAGATCCGAAGTCTGTCCAAAAGAAAATACCCAGACGCCAACGATCAAACAGTATGCACCCTGGTTGGAGGCTTCTTTTTCTTAAGGTTCATCAACCCAGCTATCGTTACACCAAGATCGTACATGCTCATTGACGGTCAACCTGCAGAGAATCCAAGGCGAACACTCACGTATATCGCTAAGATGTTGCAAAATTTAGCCAACAAGCCATCGTATGCCAAGGAACCCTACATGTTGAAGCTCCAGCCATTTGTTCACCAGAATAAGGAGCGCGTAAACAAATTCATGTTAGATCTCTGCGAAGTGCAGGACTTTTATGAGAGCCTCGAAATGGACAACTACGTTGCACTCTCCAAAAAGGACCTTGAGCTGTCAATAACCTTGAATGAAGTTTATGCTACTCACGCGCTCCTTGAGAAACACAGCGCTGCTCTTGGGAAGGATGACAACTCGCACCTAAATGTTATCCTCCAGGAACTCGGTTCTGCTCCCGCTCAGCTCCCCCGAAAAGACAATCGCGCAATCAGCTTGCCGCTCTTTAGCAAATGGGAACATGCGATCGACGATCTCACCGCTGCTTTGGATATCACTCAGGAGGAGGTATACTTCATGGAGGCGAAAGCCACTTTCGTCCAAATCCTGCGATCTCTGCCATTCAATTCATCGGTTTCTCGGCGCCCTCTCCGTCTAGACCGTGTCGCTGAAGCCGCGGCAACCCTGAAGAATGACGCGGTCATGGTACGGAAGGGTATCAGAAGCATGGAGCTGCTCAGTCAACTACAAGAACTCAGGGTGATCGACAAGTCAGACGGCTTCTTGCTTCTACGGGACGAAGTAGAGTCCGAGCTGATCCACCTTGGTTCGCTCAAGGAGAAAGTACTTGAGGAAACTAAGAAGCTTGAAGAGGTCTTTCGCACGATTCGTGATCACAACAGCTATCTCGTAGGTCAACTGGAGACATACAAGTCTTATCTGCACAACGTGCGCAGTCAAAGCGAGGGCAAGAGCAGAGGCAAGCAGAAGGTGCAGGTACTTGGACCCTACAAGTTTACTCACCAGCAATTGGAGAAAGAAGGAGTCATCCAAAGAAGCAACGTACCCGAGAATCGGAGAGCGAATATTTTCTTCAATTTCACTAGCCCGTTGCCAGGAACTTTTGTCATCAGCTTACATTACAAAGGTAACCTAATCGTTTGCCCATGCTTCGTATGTTGAGACTACTAATGATTGCCATTACTAGGGCGAAATCGGGGGTTGCTTGAATTAGACCTCAAGCTGGACGATCTTCTCGAGATGCAGAAGGATAATCAGGAGGCGCTCGATCTTGAATACGTCCATTTCAACGTACCGAAAGTCTTGGCATTACTAAACAAGCGATTCGCACGAAAGAAAGGCTGGTAGACTTCAGCTCTTTGCGACTATTCAATCACGATTTATCTTGGTATCCTGGAGCACTCACATCAGCCTCAATCTGGGAAGGCGTTACACGGAGGCACCTGATCCGGTTGTGGTGGTTTGGCAGTCCTGAATACTGCATCCGCGGGTAGGACGGTAAGACGGAGTTAACAAACGATAAGATTCCCCCAAACCGCGCTCATGCATTGGGTAATTGGTCAGGGAGTATTGGTTATGAGCGTAACTTTGACTGGTCCGGAGTGTTGTTATTGGGTATGGAACGAGCTGTATCTTACACAGCTGGGCAAGCTGGCAGGCACATCGCTGTTGTACGAGGGAAGTCCGGGGCTGATGGGTAAACATTCAATGTACGATATATCTCTATGATGTGTTGAGCAGGGAAGGTCGAAGTTTCATAGTATTGTCCGTTATATCAAGCGTGCTGTGACGGAGCCAAATCAACCATAGAGCTAATTCGTACCAGTGTCGGCGTCGTACGTGCTTTTCACTGCTTACCAAAGCAGTATATTGGATTCTCTCCGTGGCCTCGGTTCGACTCATCTCAGATATATGCATGAGTCATTGCTGGTATGACTTCCCGAGCCGATCGCCATTCAATTCGCTATCACACTTCCCACCGTACTCTGACCAATGAAGCCACAGTACTGCCCGAAATTAACCTTTCTAGCGTTCAATTTAGAGGACATAGGAAGACGAGGAGCTAGTGACATTCAATGTGCTTTCTTTATTTGTGCTGACCTGCTTCCGACGAGGTAAATGCCGCACGACAGATTCAATGAATGAGCAGAACGAAGTACGTTGAAGCAGAAACGCTCGTGGCGAAGAGAAATAGGGTGCTGCAAAACAAGAACCTAATAATTCTGGTCATTTGATGAACACGGAAGAGGATCGTTGATAATGGTATGGTCGCTCTTGCTCACTGCCGGCAATGATCATTTGATCGAGTAATATAACACCACAATGCCTTTTCATTGCAATTACGCATGCAATGATAGTCTCCGCCAGCCCTTACCCCACTCTCTTCTCACGGTTTAGGGATATGTATGCTCTTGCTGACCATCGCACACCCGTGTGCGACGAATACGCCGACGATGGGGTGCACTTCTAATCCCATCCCAAGATTCCAAGTGCCTCCAATGACGCCTTCGCTCCCACCTTCTATCATCCCATTCCACACGCACCAGGCCATACACGAAACAATGCCCAAAGAGGTAGGAATCGGGGTGCCCTCAAAGTATTTGCTCTTGCCCGTGCTATCCTTTGGTAATGCAGATACTGTAACGTTGAACCGAGCGAGACGGGTCAGGCCACAGAGGACGAAGAAGGATAGGAAAAGGGTATCGAGTGTAGTCCGAAGGCCAAGTGCAAATGAGCACACTGCTGGTGCAACACCAAACGATATCTAGGAAAAGCGTTAGATGCCCAAAGACCTCTCCAGTAATTAATCAACTTTCATCTTCTCCGGCCGAGCGTTGAACGCCCTTTTCATAGACCACAAAGCTGTACAATGTAGATCAACATACCAGATCTGCCAGCGAGTCCAATTCCTGCCCCATGAGACTGCTTTTGCCCCTCCACCTGGCCACCTTTCCATCCATAAAGTCAAAGAATAGTCCAAAGGGCATGAAAGCCAAGGCAGCGTAGAGATTGCCAAAGGCGTCGTCAGGCCCGAGGCAGTAGCGCATGGAGGAAAGGATGGACATGAAGCCGCAGAAGCCTGGGGTCGCGTGAGATCCGAGCAATGGGGAGGCTTCTCCAAGACCACATCGCGAATGCGTACCGTTTAGTTCAGTAATGAGGTCGGCAAGATGAAGAGCTCTAATAACAGAGTTAGTGGACGGAGGGCACGCCGGCAACGACAGATGCTTACCTGATCATGGAGAAATGATCCGTGTCGGAGGCTAGGAGCTTCGCCTGTTTCTCCTTGCCTGTACTTGCTCAGTCGACTGCCTGGCTCTTGGCTTCAGCTACAGGACGAGTGATTAACATACTGGATTGAGGAGGATTGGGCTCTTTCTTGTCTGCACCGCCGAATGGGACGCTTGAGCGGAGGGACATCTTGCTTCTATTGCTGCGAGCCCAACGTGAGAGCAAGAATGAGTTGCACGGCGTTCTGGTGCCTCTGTCTCGTTATTTAGGGGTGGGGAAGAAATGCAGGTAGGGTATGATGTGCCGAAACTGAGGTCGATGCACACGCGGAGTAAATGGGAAGATTATGAAGCGAGATGTGTTACAGGCTACATTATGAGTTGCAAGTAATGTTTGCGATCATGGGTTGGGCTTTAGGCTCATTTACGGGACGAGGTTTTGTGAATTGTGTGTATTGGACGATGTCGCACAAGGACTCCAATGTACGAATCTATGTACACAGGACGCTCCATCTCCGAGCCGAGACTGAGTGCATATCATGTTCTAGGGAGAACAGCGGATAAAGAAGATGGTGCAGACAAGATCAGGGGGTAGGGTCACCTCCATATAGAGTTCGCGTCCTCCGTACACAACATTGATGAGTGCGGTTTCAACAATGGTACGCATTCAGTATCTGAGATATCACACTGATAGCGCCAATTGTTGCGGTTGAGGTAAAGGTCGGACTTCGTGCCTTCATCACACATCATCCCAAACGCCGTGGCTCATATATGGAATATACAATGTAGAACTGTTTGTGGACGCAAGCTATCTGATGAAAATTGCTGCACGATGGAAGAGGCCGTTGCTACGAATGAAATTCGCTTCCCCAAGGTTACGTTCCATCAGGATTGGTGATCTGTTTTCGTGTCAGATCAGTTATGGAGGTGAAGTGAAAAGGGGACTTACCTTCAATATTCTCCTCGAGTAATCTTGGTTGTCTGCAATGCTCCCGTCACTTTGCCGCCTTTGCATCATAACAGATGGCTCAAGTCTTGAGTCTGACATCGACGCCGCAGAGCTAGCCGGTGGCTTTGCACCGTAGCCGCCCGCAACGTTGCGGCGGTATTCCTCCTCGATCGCGCGCTTCTTCCGATTGCGTAGAAAGAAGAAAACTCCTCCGGCGATGGCAGTCAATGTAACGATCCCAACAACAACCCCTGCGGCGATTCCAGCTTTGTTCGGACCCTTTGGTTGTGGGGTGTGAGTGGTGGTTATGATGGTTGTTTCTTGTGCACTTGATTGTCCTGGCGCAGTCACTACGATTGTGCTAGCCGTTGTGATTACGGAGGGCTGTCCTTTCTGAGTTGGGGTCGGTTCAGGCGCTGACGGTGTTGTGGTGACAGCAATCACTTTGGAGTCAGAGTTGGAGTTGGAGTTCACATTCGAATTTGGGTTTGCGTTGGAAATGGGATTCGAATTCGATTTGGGATTAGAATTGGAGTTCGAGCTTGTATCAGATGAGGGATCTGGATTCGTGCTCTGCTGACTGCCCACGTTATTGTTAAGTCCAGTGAGTTGGATTGACCACGCGTTAGGTCCACCGCCTGAGTTGTGATTAGCATGCATTCGAATCGACTTAATAGATGGATATTTACATGGCAGCTTATCATATCCATTGCACGGGGAGTTGCATTGCGAATCTGCGACTTTGCTGCTTGATACTGGAAGTGAATCTCCACACCAACAATTTGACCCTTGTGTAGTAGCCATCACTGGTTTATTCATGTTCACGCATTGTTGTTGGCAATAGCTTGGCGACTGGTAGGTAAATGATCCCTGATCGGTCATACCAGTCGATGAGGTAAAACAGCCCTTGTTTACCAAAGGCTTCAGCTGTGCCGTCACCGAAGCAAACGAGGAGCATAGAGATACGACCGCCACAACGGCGTTTGGTATTACCGATCTCATGATGTAAGAAGTGTGAGACTTTGCTGATGACAATTGTTTGAATGTATTAATGTAGGCCGAATTGAGTACCTATCAAAGCGGCATATGTTAGTCTTACAATTGATAAGATCGAAGTGGAGCCAAGCCGTAGAGTAGGTGCTTTACCTTTGTTTCTTGTGAGATACTGGCGATGGACAATGGATTGCTTGTTTGTGTACACAATATAGATCACCATATGTTTGTGCGACGACAAATCCTGTCTAGAAATCAACGAAGAGGCCGTTCTCGGTGCCCCAGAAAGAAGTCGCTGGCTGATAGTGGTGGTCGATGTTCAGATCCTTGCAATGCCCCTACTCCGAATAATGAACAACGCGAGATGTAGGGTCTCAAGACTGCCAGCAGTCCTTCAGGTGTTTCCTGTGTTTCCTATGACTTAGGATACGTCAATGAGGATCGATGGTCGCGGTCGATGGACTCGAAGGGTATGGAATGTGGTTGATGTTTCACATTATAATCCCTCTCAATAACCGCTTGAGCGACAGTATGTGAATGACAATATGCCTATAATCCAGGCAGATGGGGAAAGTCAATGAGTGTAATCAGCAGTACATGCTGAGAGCTGACAACGAGTTGATGGATGCAGCGCTTTGGCCTTTGATATCCTCTACACGTAACGTTCATGGGTCGGGGATGGCAGGAGTTGCAGAAATTCACTCTCTGCCACACAGCGCGGACTCCGGAGATTGCATACTGACCAAACCGTTTTTGGACCGTTCTACTTAAAGTATGGCGCGGTAAGAGATCGTCAGCCTATCGAATGAGAAGGTCACAAAGTACTTACGACGCTAACGGTTTCAGCGCCTGCTTAAAACCCAACCGCCTCCTACTTTTGGCTGAATTGTGCATCGTGTGGTGGCTGCATAAGGTAAGGTAGGTAGGTAAGGAATGGGAAAGCTACCTAAGCTCCTCGATTGTCTAATCCCCTCTATCATTTCATCCATATCAAGTATGCAGCTTGCTACACATATGCGGCTCATAATGCTACGCTTATCCATGGCACGGTCAATTCATAGCATACCCACCTCGGGCGGCTGTCTATTATGGTCGTATCGCTCCAATTGGCGGCATACTACCGTACACGGTTGATCATCCGCTTCCGCCTCGAGACGTTTACAAGCTGACCAAAATCTACATATCCACGAGGAATCATAGCCAACACCATACGAGTGCTAACAGGATCTTTGATGCATTCGTAACAATTCTGCTTTATCTGGGCTGGTGGTCTTACATTTACCTCATTGCGAAGTGGGCATGGCCATGCGCACCCTCGCCAGTCATACAGTTCTGGGACGCGCGCTCCCGTCCATCGGTTCTGTCTTCCTTCAATCCCATTCTCTCGCTACCATCGTCATAGGACTAATGTCACTGCATAACTTTGCTCAGAAAAGACACATAATAGTTTGCAAGTCTTAAGTCGTTCACTTCGTTCATGGTTAGAGAAGAATAGTGTGAGTCTCACGACGAGCGCTTGGCCCGTACTTTGGAATTCCTGTTTGCGGATGGCGTGCATGGCTGGTCAGCATACATCCTGAAACATCAAAACGGATTAAAGCGGATTGTCTAGTGGTAATAGCGAGGCTCATCGAATACATGATACCTGTGACCTCTGACACCCTGGCCCCTGAACATAGCAGGAAAGCGTAGGTTCTCGCTAACCTGATCTTCACCAACCTGTTCATCGCTGCCTTCCGGTTGACCGACGATGAACTTGCCAAGCTGGAAAGTGCATCAGTTCAGAGGCTGCTAGGCATAAAGTAGAACAAACTCACTTGTAATTCCGTGTCTGTGATGGATGATCTGCTCACTCGCGCATAGCCTGATCGCTTGATGCCCTTATACAGTATGTACTCACACCATCGATCCCAATCGCTAGCGTCGATATCTCTCATTCCGCTGCTTTCGCCAACATAGGTGTTATAATTGCCCTTTTGCGGTTCAATGACCAGATAACTCAACAAGATCAACGGTCTCGGAGATTCTTTCATCATGTTGGCTAGATATTCTGATTGCAGTCTCCTGTCCTCTGGATCTTCCTCTTGACCAGAGTGGAATACCACGATGTCGATGTGCTCGCCGTATGCATCAATGGTCGCATGGATCGCAGGAGCCAGTTCACCTACTGGTGATGGAAGCAAATGATGTGTAGAGTTTAGGATTGGAAACTTGGATAGGAGTGCTGCGCCCCAAGTGTGTTTGTTTGGTCCAGGGCCAGCATCGACGTACATTCCCAGGTCCTCAGCCAAGAACTGGGTGGTGTCTCTGTTGCCCATGATGATTCTTTGAAGATCCGTTTCCAGTAATCCGATAACATCAACTTCAAGTTCCTTGATCAAATCACGCATTCGTCGTTCGGAAGACCACATATCGTTGTCAAGTGAGAAATGAATAGTCCAGATGCCAGCGGTGATTAGCTTTTCATCCTGATGGTACGGAGTGTAGTTGTTGGTGGGAAATCGAAGGTAGGAGACCGAGGTGGCCAAAAGCTCTAGGACTATGAGGACATATACATAGTATGAGTTAGACCTTCTCCATTCACTCTTCTTCGATCTCTGGCGTGATTTGCTATTGTTGTTTGCTTTCGGCGTTGTGCACATTCCCAGTCCTACCAATAGTACAGTAGCAATCATGATCCAGTCCGTGTGCTCTCGCAATAGAGGGCCCCCTGGGACAAAGGCGTAGGCGACAACCCAAACGTGTGCGAGCACCAACAAATTGTATACGAAGAATCCTAAGCCAAATGCAACAGGACCGTGACGCGCTGCCGAACTTATGAGAGGAGGAGCGAGGAACATGAGTTCGATAGCCACGAGTATAGCACCGAGATACCCTATCCAGTGACTGAAACTCGTAACAAGGAACGCTCCGACCCCAAGGCGGGCGAATGAGATCCATCCTGAAGCCCCGTCTTGCAACCATATGTAATATATTGTTCCGCCACCCATGGCGAATAGTGTAAAGACGCCGTTAGATGCAATTGGGCCTCTGACCGGATAACCTTCCCATACCCAAAGTATCATCGTACTTGAATCAGATAGTAGAGAATGCATACCAAAGAATAAGCCACCCAGTCCAAGCCCTGCTAATATTGATGAGCTTTGCTTGACGACTAAGACATCTACTCCGTCTTTTGTATCCGTGACTTGTCTGGTAGAGCGAACCACCGCTAATACCCCTAGAGCAAACCCGACCTTATTCCAGCCTCCATTCTCAGCATGAACTATTGGCCAGATAGGGTTGTTGGTGTAATTTGCAAACTTGGCAAGACTTGATGCAACAAGCCCAATGCTCCAGGCCAAAGTACGAGCCTCAAGGCGAGCTGCCTGAGACCTTTCACCGTGCCAAGTAGCTGACCAGGCTAGGCAGCTCATCGAGACACCGAACCCTACAGCGAACAATCGAAGCTCCGGAGTCTTCACGAGATAGGCCAGTAGTCCGGTAAGAGATAATAGCTGGACGTAGGGGATATTTTTCATAACGAGAGCGCGGATAGGTGCTAAACATAGCAGGAAGGGCGAGACAGTGCACATGACCATGACCTCGTAGCCAGAAATACCCATATGCCAAAGTGGAAAATCTAGAGATTATCAATCAGGACGCTCTGGAATTTTAGAGCCTATACTTACACCAGACTGTAAGCCCAAGAGAAGTAAGCATTGACCAGAACACGTACTGCGCTTAACATCAGCACGGTTGGCAAATATGACTCCTGTTTAACCTACGCCGTTATATGTATCTGCGGCCGCGTCAACAGCTTTAGACCAGGAAAATCCGGACCCGAAGGTCTTCTTAATTCGCATATCCTTCCTGATAAGGAGTGAGCACAGGAAATCACTTCCACTAGAGTTGTTATACATACTCCTTTTCAAGGACGGCATCCGCAATCCGACGATCATTACTGTTCGACATGTAGATTAGGTATAGTCATTCGAGTTGCAAAGTAACCTTCCTACATTTGCATATTTTGGAAGCCAGTTGACATACCCTCTGCTAGGCCATTGAACATCTCTGATCATCAGCTCGAGACCCTCGAAGTCGATGGCCGTGACGGCATCGAATCCAACATCTAGCAAAATAAGAGCCCATTCGAAGAATGCATAGATGGTGTAGGCTTCGAAGTATCAGCACTCGTGCATTGATAGGGCATTCTAAGAACTTTACCTCCAGCAATTTTGTGTATCTTATGTTGGATGAAGAAATATATTAGAGGCACCAATGTTCCGAAGAAGGATCCTGCTAATATCTTCCTGTATTTCAAGGCTTTCTCGCTTCCATTGGGAGTGAGTGCTATGCAGCCTAGGGTCCATGGCAGGGTAGCCACCAAGTAGGAGATCATGAAAACATCGTGCCAACCATGATCATCGGTTGAAGTGACATATGTCCATCCCCCACAGGTGAGGGTGCGAAATATCCCTGTACCCGCAACGATCTTTGGCAGTACGGAGTCCGGTCGAGCTGTGATGACATACCAAAGGAAGACGAGGGCAAAACGAGGGCCTGCGGATTTGAGATTAGCGTGGGTCTCCAAATGGTGACTTGCTGGGCATACCCGAGGTCATGGCAATGAAGATTTGGAAGACTGAGCGCTCGGGGTACCGATCGCCGATTGTCGCTGAAACCGAAGGAAACCATTCCTGGGGATAGCCCTCGACGATATGTCAGTCTGTAGCAAGCACATTGATTGTGTCTGTGAGACGTACATAATATTCATTCTCGACGATCTTGTGGTAGTGAAGGTAGAGGCCAGTGATGAGAGCACTCAGAAAAGCAGCATAGGCCACAAACGTGTGAGTCCATGAGACCCATTTACCAGATATCACTATCGCGACGTCTCTGCTTTTGATATCTGACGGCATATCGCGTGCACCAGCTATGGTTTAGAAAGCCACAACCAAAGAACAAGGGAGAAGATTAATGAATAGGTGACAGCATTCTACTACCGACAAAGAACGTGATAAGGAAGACGCGTTCAAAACATTGCCAAATCATACTGAAGCTCAAAAAGTGCTTGGCTTCGGAGTATTTGCGCGATCGCTGACAGGGTTCAGACACGGGCTTCTTTCGCGTTACTGTGCTACCGTATTGGGAAAGTATATTTACGTGAGGACTGAGCTCCACATTTACTACGTTTCCATGAATGAGTTCGCGCAGAGGCGGTAGCTTCATGGAAGATATCTGCATTGGGTACTTGCAGTGTCTACTCCTTGTCCACGAATGCTAATCTACCCCTTTTCTGGATGATACCGTCCATTGCCGAGACGGAAGAGCATTGACACAAGAGGAACATCTTCCCTTCTGTAAGCTGTCACCAACCAGGAGCGCAGTCTTTGCTGCTTCGTATCGATTCTAATCGTCCCTGTTCAGTGCTCGTACATTCGCTTTCATGATTTATCAGCGATATCTACTTCCATCGCTGCTGGCTGGTCCTCGATAGTCGTATCTAGTGTAGTACTCCTTGTGCCATTGTCTGTTCTCAAACCGACAGCAGCTTCAGCTTCTTTTTGTGTATATGGTTTTGACCGTAAAGCACGGAGTCTTTGAATCTTAGCATGAGCTTCCAGGAATGCCCACAAACCCAGAGTGCTCCGGGACTGATAGATTTACCTTCTTTTGTGATTTTTCCCCTTTCGATGCTGTACTAGACTATTCTCGCCTTCAAACCATTTGGCGCACTCAACACAGTAGAAACGACCAAGTCCAGGTAAGTCTTCCTCTGGTTTAGTATTTTTATGCAGGGCTAGATGCCTGGATGAGTGCAGATCTGCATAGACCTGGTCGAGATCTCTGTAGAGCAGTTAGCACGGTATTTGGGCCCGAACGAACACAAATCGTCTTTTACCTCGTCTTCCGTTTCGTCTTGATCCTTCGAATGGATCCCATTTTCCCCTTTTTCGCGGCACAAGCAGAAGGAGAGAATCTCGGTCAAAATTGAATGATGGAACTGTCGATTAAGGTGTGAAATGCAACTTGATCCGTGGACGGGTAAGCTCTTCTCTGATAAGTAGTCGGCTGATACCAATTTCAAGTCTCACGGTAGAATTATTCTCAGAGAGTGAAGAAGAACGACGAGGGCGTTAGCGTTGATTCTGCGACTGCAGCTACGATGAATTGTTTGCATGGTATATGGAGTACAAGAGCTTGGGAATAACCGAGTCCCAAATCCGAATCTAGGGCACCGGATTATTAGCGTATGCAGGTTACATGCGAATACTTGGCGAAGAAAAACGCCAAGTATTTCGCAAGTACCTTAATCTGCATACGCTAATAAAGTTCCTCGGCTTTTTGCCCGCAGAACCGGCGTTGATCCGCGACTCTGCTGCTCCTCACCACCTACCTTACATTACAACAACCGCCAATCGATACCCTCCTCGCCCAACTCCTTCGTTACCACTGCCATTTTGGTGCATTAGGCTGGCTCAGGTCTTCCTTACGGCAGCCTTCTACCGAAATGGTTTCTACAAGGCATGTTGCCCGCTTGGGCAAGTTGGTAAGCTCGTCCGTTACTCCGCATGTACGTTGTTGGACGTCACAATCTCCTGGGGTGGACACATGAAGACTGCATGTATTTGCTATTCAAGCGCTGACATGAGGCTATATAGGTACCCGGTGTTCGAGTCGTACGTGCTAGTCCCTATCGCCTCCCTTATAGACGACCCCCACTCTGAAAGAGATAGCTACATAGCCCACCTGAGCAACCTTCTTACTGACCGTATTTCGGTTAGCTCCCAAAATCGCGGACATTCGCTACTGTCACAGATGATCCCCTAGATAAGAAAGTCGAGATGACTACATGGGAGAAGGTACGCTCTTGGGAGCACTTCCTCAAATGAAGCTCATCCTGGTAAGATTGCTAATTGCATACGATAGGGTCATTACATTAACTACAAGTACGTCCCATCATGAAATACCTCAAAACGGAATATCACTGTGCATGGTGGCTTGCAAGGCACTGAAGAAACTACGTGCATCCTGATTCTGCAATAGGAAGATGTCAGAGAACTTAGCGGTTGTTCGATCACGCCTCAACCGTCCGTTAATGTATGCAGAAAAGATCCTTTACTCCCATCTCGATGACCCTCATGGACAGGACATTGAGCGAGGCAAATCATATCTCAAACTCAGACCGGATCGGGTTGCTTGTCAAGATGCCACAGCTCAGATGGCAATCTTGCAGTTTATGTCCGCAAATATGCCTTCCGTAGCTACCCCAACTACAGTCCACTGTGATCATCTAATCGAGGCTCAAATTGGGGGCAAAGAGGATCTTGCAAGAGCTAAAGATATCAACAAAGAGGTCTATGACTTCTTATCGAGCTCCTGCGCCAAGTACAACATCGGTTTCTGGAAGCCTGGATCCGGAATCATCCATCAGATTGTGCTAGAAAACTATGCTTTCCCTGGAGGTCTCATGATTGGAACCGATTCACACACGCCGAACGCAGGCGGGCTCGGCATGTGTGCCATCGGTGTTGGCGGTGCGGATGCTGTCGACGTTATGGCAAATCTTCCTTGGGAACTCAAAGCACCGAATGTCATTGGTGTGCGATTGACCGGAGAGTTGTCGGGTTGGACTACCCCAAAGGATGTTATCTTGAAAGTCGCAGGTATTTTGACCGTCAAAGGTGGAACAGGTGCCATCATTGAGTACCACGGTCCTGGTGTGAATTCACTGTCAGCCACGGGCATGGCAACCGTCTGCAATATGGGGCAAGCATTCCTTTCCGTTTCTACTCCCATTCATATCCTCGATGTGGTGGATTTTCTTCAGCACCGCAGCTGGGAATGACTTGGATCGCCCTTTTTTTTGTCTGTCTCTTCTCCCTTTCATACCCTGACTTCCTCGATGTGGTGGATTTTCTTTAATATCGCCGCTGGAAATGACGTGGATCGCCCTCCTTCCTTTCTATTCCTTCTCCATTCCGTATCCTGACTTCCTCGATATGATAAATTTTCTTCAGCACCGCCTCTGGAAATGACTAGAATGGCACCTTCCTCCAAGGTCCTTCAGAGCCATGCATCTTGGGACAGGAGACCATTATGGCGAGCATCATACTAATGCATTCTTAGTGCCGAAATTGGGGCCACCACATCGCTGTTCCCATTCAACGACCGTATGTATGATTATCTGGCAGCTACTAAGCGAAAAGCAATTGGGGACTTCTCCAGGTCATACGCAGCAGAATTACGCGAAGACGAGGGATCCGAGTACGACGAACTGATTGAGCTGAACCTCTCGGAACTAGAGCCCCATATCAATGGCCCATTTACCCCAGATCTAGCTACGCCTATCTCGAAATTCAAGGATGCCGTATCTGCCAATAAATGGCCGGAGGAGCTAAGGGTTGGCTTGATTGGATCCTGCACCAATTCTTCCTACGAAGACATGTCTCGTGCCGCCTCTATTGCCCGTGACGCTCTTGACCATGGCATTAAAGCTAAGTCAATGTTCACTGTTACCCCGGGTTCCGAGCAAATCCGTGCTACTATCGCCCGCGACGGCCAGCTTCAGACCCTCGAAGAATTTGGAGGCATGGTTTTGGCAAATGCTTGTGGCCCATGCATTGGACAGTGGGACCGACATGACGTGAAGAAAGGCGAGGCCAACTCGATACTTTCGTCTTACAACCGCAATTTCACGGGCCGAAATGACGCAAACCCAGCAACCCATTCTTTTGTCACATCGCCCGATCTTGTAGTTGCCTTGACCTTGGCCGGCAGCCTCAATTTTAACCCGCTCACTGATACGCTGAAGGACAAAGACGGTAACGAATTCAAGCTATCTGCCCCTACAGGAGATGGTCTGCCTACAAATGGGTACGATCCAGGAGCGGACACGTATCAAGCACCACCTGAAGATCGGTCGTCAGTCAGTGTTGCAGTATCTCTAGAGAGTGACAGACTTCAAATCCTCTCTGGGTTCCAGGCATGGGACGGCAAGGATGCTACGGACATCCCCATTCTGATTAAGACCAGAGGAAAGACCACAACTGACCACATTTCCATGGCTGGCCCCTGGCTCAAATACCGTGGTCACCTGGACAATATCTCCAATAATATGCTTATTGGGGCCATTAATGCTGCCAATGGTGAAGCCAACAAAGTCAAGAACTTCGTTACTGGGGAGATGGGCGCCGTACCCGCAACAGCAAGAGATTATAAAAAGCAGGGTATCAAGTGGGTTGTCGTAGGCGATTGGAACTATGGTGAAGGCAGTTCAAGAGAACACGCTGCTCTTGAGCCAAGACATCTTGGTGCCCTGGCTATAATAACTCGCAGCTTCGCTCGGATCGTACGTCTAATCTACACCCCTCGAATCTACCACTTTTGGTGGTTTGTACAAAGCTAACGAACTCTCCGCTATAGCATGAAACAAACCTTAAGAAGCAAGGGCTCTTGCCGCTCACTTTTGCTGACCCCGCCGACTATGACAAAATCAATCCTGATGACAAGGTAGACGTCATGTGCACCCAGCTGGCCGTCGGTAGGCCGTTGACCCTCAGAGTGCACCCCAAAAACGGTACGGTATGGGAGGCAAAACTGAATCACACTTTCAATGAGGGCCAAATTTCGTGGTTCAAGGACGGAAGTGCACTGAACACTATGGCAAGGACAGCAGAGGCTCCCACCGGAACTAGCGCCAAAGCTTGAATTAGTCGATAACAAATAATCAGTTTGTGAGGACAGATCCCAGCGAAGCATGTCCAGGGTAAGAGAACGAGCGTTTGCTAGTGTAGCACTTGACCGCATGTATGTCATCTGACGACTTTCATCAATCTGTACAGCACCTCTGTAATTATTCTAGTGAACAAAGTGGTCTGAATACCGCTAATTTTACGAGTTGCTGGCGTGCTCAAGACATCTGGACTGTGCCACTGTTGCGCAGGCTCTGGTCTACTTCACAATGCAAAGCTCTTGCTATGCTAGCGTATAGGGTGCGCGTGGACGCAAGACGGGCGCTGAGTACGGGCCCTACATATTCAAGAGCGGTGTTGTCGAACGGTGCCCTTCAATAGTTTTGAATGCGCTCAATCTTAAGGCTGAGTCGTATCATCTGGCGCCTCTTGGCTTTCCCCTTGCAATGCCACTACCCCTATTCCCTCTCGCCCTACCTGCGACCGCTCCACCTCGCCATTCTCTGGCCGACGCCTCCCCCCCTCCGCGCTTGGTGAGCCCTGAATTTGGCCGCGCCATTGGTGCCGGCATTGAAAATTTTGTGGGCGCTCGAGACGATGGTGGATTATCGACAAAAGATGTATCGGTTGTCATGAAAGTCTCATCGCCAAGCTCAGGGCGTATTGCATGATGTGTAGCTGCGCCATGGTCTTCGTCCCGGCTTGTGCGTTCAAAGGATTCGTGTATAGGAGCCTTACAAAGTAGTGTCAGTGTCACAGCGTTCTCGACGTATCGGGCAACTCACTTCGGGAAAATCAACACAAAAAGCGTTCATGTTCATTCCGTATAAGAAGCTCGCAAAGCTCTCATTGAACCTACTGAGACTCTCATGCATCAACTGTAGATGCATAAAATTTGCTTCCAGGTCGGCCATCGAGTCGGAGAGCTCAGCAAACGCTGGCTCGAGCAAATCCAATGGGAAGGCTGAAGTGCCAGACTTGGAGGTGAAAGTCTGGCTGTCACGGAGTGAAGTGCGCGAGCTGGGCCTAAGAGGGGTTGAGGGACGAGAGGGCGCATTAGTCCGCGTTACAGAGGTCGAGCGTTTAATGCCTGGAAGGTCCATGTTTATTGAAAGCGAAAGATGAGATTGGCATTCAAGCAAGAGCGCTGTATCCACGTTAGAGAAGACGACCGAGCTCCATTGACGGTGTGAACCACGTCCAAAACGCGAACCTCGCGCCTGCGCTTGGGTGCCTTGATTATTTTCCCATGACTATGATTCCAACACTATCAGAGCGAGTGTCAACAGCTAAATGATGGCCAGGAGAAGGATGGTAGAGATTTGCTTTCCTCAAGGAAACCTGTCGTCAAAGAGACTCCAGGTTAGCCGAAGGAAAGCTGGTAGCTAGTTCTTTAGAGTCTTACAAGTACGTACCTTATGCCGTGCACCGCGAACCCGTTCCGGCCGGCGCTAAAGGCTGCCGTCATTAGTGTAAGTATTTCATGCACATAACTATGGAATCATAAGCGTAGAGAGAATCATACCTCATTACTAGTACTCCGTATGTGACAATAGGCCATTTGCCGCAGGGTTCTAGCGTATGTGCTAATGGAGCTGGAACCATCTTGATTGAGATCATACTCATAAGATCACTGGGTTGTCGAGAAACAAGTAGATTTCATGGCAAGACATTGAAAAAAGCCTTTAGATAATTAATATCAGACGGACTTTGACAGACACAACAGCATCAGAGTCGCACTGACTAGACTCCTATTCCCAGCTCAGTTTTATATACTGAAACCTTATGGCTTACTATCATATGAAGGAGCTACTTTCTCCGCGCCAAGGATCCTATAATTTTGTGCATACGCTAAGAGGCTACCCGATGGGCCTGAAAAATGAGTAGATGACGGGTTGTACTACTATCCAACAGGTTGATCCACCTGAACACATCCAGTCCCCGTCTACCTCTGACAAAGTCTGAAATGCCAATGGCGAGCTACATATCGGCTTCTATATGTTTTTTCGCAACCATGTTCGAACCTCGTATTTGAAACTCGGCACCCGTTCTCTCGTCCATCGCCGCTGCCCTCCGTCGTGTTCCTCTACCTCTACTCCTACCTTTATATCTTTGAACATTGTTAGAAGGCTTTGCTCTCCTCTCCATCATTCGAGCCTTCGAGCGGTAGGACCAGCGGAAAGCAGTTTTGCGAGCACATCATCCATTGTCATCATTTCGACTAGTCTCGTGGCCACATGGCTCTATTTGTACCTACTGCCGAACTCACCATCAAAAACTGATCCTGCAGCAGACTTTGAAACCTTCAAGAATACCTCCGAATACGCCATAATGTCGGGCGTCACTCTACCAGGGCGACCCGGAAATCTGACAGCAGAGCAAGAGAGGAAATTACAAGAGATGTGGGCCGCAACACTTGCCATCTTTGCACTGCCAGAAGTTGGGGATACCAATGGTGATGTATCATCTACAACAAGATCAGGAACGGTTAAGGAGGCTGCGCAAAATCCCCGTGCGGGCACATCAGGTTCGGAAATGAAGAAGAAAAAACGCGTCGGCATGTTCAGCAGAAAACACCTTGACGACGACAATGTCAATGATGATGTAGATGTTGTCTCTCGATTGGATGGGGACGATAAACACGGTCAAACTAAAGCATATCATAAAGTGCTTGAAAGTCAATCTCCGGAAGACCTCCGGAACGCATTTTGGAACATGGTCAAGCACGACAATCCGGACGGCCTGCTGTTAAGGTTTCTGCGAGCCCGGAAATGGAATACTCAGAACGCACTTATAATGTTGGTCGCCGCTATGCATTGGCGAATGCAAGAAATGCACGTAGACGATGACATAATAAGAAAGGGTGAGGCTGGTGCGCTCGAGCATAGTAAGAGCTCGAATGCAGCAATCAGGAAAGAAGGCGAAGATTTCTTAGCGCAATTGAGACTTGGGAAAAGCTTTTTGCATGGCACAGACCGGGAAGGGCGGCCAATGTGTTTTGTCAGAGTCCGACTTCATAAGCAAGGAGAACAGAGCGAAGCAAGCGTTGAGAGATTTACTGTATATACGATTGAGACTGCCCGGTATCTTCTCGGTTCTAACGTTGACACTGCAGTGAGTGGGCTGCGCTCCTAATGTGATCCTCTACTGAGTATCGGTTGCAGGCCGTCGTCTTCGACATGACTGACTTTTCAATGGCGAACATGGTACGGGATGCTTTCTAATCTGGTGCAGCTTCATATTGACATGTTAAACAGGACTATGGCCCCGTGAAATTTATGATCAAATGCTTCGAGGCCAATTACCCAGAGAGCCTAGGAGTTGTACTTGTGCACAAGTCACCCTGGATATTCTCGAGTAAGATTATGCTTGAAGGCATCCTTGTAACGAGACCTGTGTTCTGACGGTGCTAGGTATCTGGAAAATCATCAAAGGGTGGCTAGATCCTGTGGTAGCCAGCAAGGTCCATTTCACTAAGAATGTCGAGGAGCTTGAAGCCTTTGTCGAGAAAAGCCACATTCCCAAGGAACTCGGAGGTGCCGATCCTTGGACATACCGCTACATTGAACCCACATCGGGCGAGAACACAGTGATGTCTGACGGAGACACCAGACATCAGTTACTAGAACAACGTGCCACTTTAGTCGGAGAATATGAAACGACGACTCAGCACTGGATACATGACTCTAGCTCACGCGAAACCTTGCAACAGAAGCGACAAGAACTGTTTGAGCAGTTACGCAGCGGTTACTGGAAGCTCGATCCGTATCTGAGGGCGAGAAGCCTGTATGATCGCATGGGAATGATCCGGGAGGGTGGAAAGATACATTACTATGAGCCGTCGAATGGCGTCTCGGCATCAAATGCAACGCTCGCTCCAGTTCCGAATGGGCCACTTCCTGCAGGGCATGGAGTAGACGACTTGGACTAGGAAACAATGGCCTTGGTCGCGAGTTGGAGTGACTGCCTTCCTCCCGAGATCATCTGTACAATTTGTGTAGTTGTGCTACGCTTTCTTAATTGTACATACTATACATTCGATCGCCTCACCTGTCTACATTTTCGCCTTGACCACCTCCAAATACTTCTTGAGTTTGTCCATGTCGGTTTCCGATGCCGGCCAAACAATACCAAGTCCTTCCTGCTGATTTGGTTTAGGTATCTAAACCTCATCAGATGATTCCCGAGCTAGAGATCCCTAGACACATGGAAGAGAGAATGAGTGACGTACCATGTGGAAGTGGACCTACAGAGATTAGGGACCGAATGTTAGATTTCCTTTGTCTGCATCTGGCAGCCAAGAAGGACGTACGTGATCAACAACCTGATGAGCCAAGCGACCATTATTTTGTAGAATGTTGTAGTTCTCAGCCCCTGTAGCTATGGCGAGCTTCTTGGCTACTGGCTACACATGGATCGTCACGTCAGATCAAATTTGTACTTACGGAGCGCGTTCATATGAGGAAATCCATAAGTGATGCATGCAAGCGGAGGCATGACCTACCAGTATCTCCTCGAGTTGATCATCGGGGATATCTGTAAGCTTTGCCCCGTGGGCTTTCGGTATCACAAGCTGTACATTCAAAACCCTCCGTCAGTCTCTGGTGGACTGGAGCCAACGGGGTGGGTCTCAAAGGGGGGCTGGCAAACCGCATGACCTTGACTCAAAGGCTGGATGTCGAGAAAGGCGAATACACGCTCGGATTCGAAGAGCTTCAGTGACGGGATATCCCCTAGATCCGGGTTGGTCACTATTGGAGGATCCACTGACAAGTGCACTCGACGTAGAATACCTTTGATGATCTTGCAGAAGATACACGCTGCCATTATTATCGTTCGATCTATGGGATAGGTAGAGGATTCAAGTTGTTAGTTGCGGAGGATTAGTAGGAGAGAAGCCTCAGATACCCCACTTTGAAGTTAATGGGTACTGCGCCGAACTGCCTCTGTTTTATGTAGGGCGGCAGTAGTTGTAATATGCAACTGAAGCTACCACTTCAGATTGTGGTTGTGAAGACCGCAGCAATTCCTTTGCTATGAACTGATCATGTGTGGACATCACGTCCTTTCATAATCGTAGCCCCATACTCCACTATGTTGTATCACGTTCGTGTATGACAATAAAAGATGATCTTTTAGCTATGTGCGCCGATAGATATGTACTCCCGTCAATTGAATGCAAGCAGATTCATCCCTAGCTGACAATGGTGATATTAATAGTTTTCGATGCAAGGCCGTACGTTTGGTGACCTATCAATGACCCTGCCAATGCGCTGGAGAAACACAACCAATACAATGCCTTGGCAAAGTTTCCACCAACGCCCATTCGTATATGCCTATCGTGTGATGATGAGTGAGAAATCATCCACCCATTGCCTGTATGACCCTGAAACACCTGCAATGCTGTATCCTCGAGGTGGAATCAAGGTGTGTCTATACCAGTCGTACCAACCAGGCGTCAGCAATTACTTCTAATGGACGGCGCGGGCAAGGGGCAAATGGTACGAACCCTGATCCTCCCTTCGCATTACCGTAAACGCCAGACCGTCTTCCCAAACTAGTCAGGATCTCAATGCCGTCAATCCAGAGTCCAGCTCGGAGATAAAAGCCTAAGAGTATCTCGCCCCGTCGTGTATCTAATGAACATGAACGTGATTCAATGCATCTGCACATGCAAGACTTACCAAACATGAACTCGCTTCCACCCGGCTGGCCTCCTCTTGTTCCAAACAGTTGACTCGTCGAATCCTCATAGAGAAACTCCAAACCGTCTAGTGCAACCCCGTGGTACACTTTGATTGAAGTGAGTAGTTTAGTCTGAATGTACGCATATTCGAATATAACTTGTTGAGGCTGGCTGCCCTCCTGTCCAGACTGTCCAAGCTTCCGACCGATGAACCCCGCTTGCCCGTTGGGGATTTTCACGATGGACTCCTTTGACTTTACCAATTGTGCAAAGTCTTCTATTTCCTGACACCCTTGCCCAGCAGAATGAACCTTGATACCAAGCTTCTTGGCCCTCGTACCATCTGGCAGTCGAGCTTTCAGATCACTTTCAGTGAGCGCAATCTGACGAGGTGGCCCACTAGATTGGACGCTGCTATTGCTGTATTCGAGCCAAGCGCGGCATGTGTCTTCGCCGTTGGCGAAAATTTCAACAAAAGCGATTCCAGTCGGTGCAGTAACAATTGCAATTCCATTGTCAGCGGGCCATACCTGGATGCTCTCGTCTGGGTTGAGAGGTCCGTCGGTCGGCAATCGAAAACACGGATGGTACCTGAACCGCAAAGTATCAAGTCTATGCCAACTGCACTCGTCTTTCGCCAAGACTAGGCGCATCCCAGGTGATTTCGTTCGTGTTGAGTATGGCTCCCTGCAGAGAAAAGTACGGTTGAAACGTACATAATCTCGAAGCATAACGCCAGATTCTTGATGGGGACAACCGAACAAATGGCCTGTCTCGTGAAGATGTCCACCTATTCCTACATTCGCTGCTTCCCAATTGCTCCCAGACTCGTTGCAATCGTTCGCAACGAACTTCGTGTTCGTTCTAGTGCAGTCGGAAAGAGCTGGAACTACTTCCTCAATGCTTGTGGGATAGCTTTGAAGGGCCTGAGAGCCAAATATCGCAAGCTGTATTTCGCCAGAGCCACCGCCCAGAGCTGCATGGCCTGTGATTGTCTTCGCATTAATGTCCCAGTGAGCGTCGAGGAGCAAAAGCGAAATGTAGTGCTTCTGTCCTGCAACAGGACTAAAATACCCTTTCACGGCTTCCATCGCATAATTGTAAAGGTCACCCTTGCGAGCTCCATGATCGGATTGTTGCGCGACATCAAGGTCTCGGAGTTCTTCCACAGTCTTGTCTGATTTTATCACGTGGATCTTGGCTTCGTTCCGCATCTGACCTACCTCGCGATCTCGGAATGTCAAGGATCCAGTACGCCATTCCTCGTCAAAGCGAAAGCATCTCCGGCCGAAACCACTTCGAAACATTTGCTCCCCAGTAAAAGCCTGCCACAGATATGCAGCCATACGGAATTTCCGAATAGCTGTTTCGAGATCGTTGCCTTCCCTTTGCTTGCGCTCCGGAACAGCATCGAAAGTACCCGGGGAGTCCTTGCCTAATAGTATGACAAGGTGCAGGGGTGGTGCACTGATTAGGGGAAGAAAATTGATATTTATCCAGGACGAATGAGTCGGTAGAGCTGAGTTGTTGGATACTACCTTCGGGGAGGCAAAGTCGAAGCGCAACCGGTTGGGGCCCGGGGTTAGGTACACCAATGCTTTGAAGTGCGAGTCACAGACAGGCCATACTGTTGCTGGGAAATTATCTTGGTGATGGCAGACGGTCAAGGTCCCGTCGAGGGCCTTTTCTGAAGGCTCTCCGATCTGGCCGTAGACAAGGAGCACTTTTTGATGTACCTGACCAAGATATCAGCGCGATTCCTAGGCGGATGGTATGCCTAATCCGGCTTACACACCCATGAATTGTCAGAAACTGTGATGATCTTTGGTGCAAATGCTGAGGTTGGAAACTTGGGCGTTATAGTCCCGTTGACAGACGGAGTATTCAATCCCTGTGGAAAATAGTTTAGCAACGCCCGGATTAAGGATACAATCAGCGCCGTTGACGACTGTGATAGACAGGCTCACCATCAAGCTGCTTCTGTTGCTGACCGAGCTCAATGGCATTGGCCTTTGGGGTAACGGGGTGGCAGTGTTCATAATCGCAGACTTGCTCGTCACCAGATTGGGTGTAGAATGGTGAGGTTGTATGGAGGAGGGAGGTGTTGACGAGCCATACACCGAATTGATTGTGGAGGAAGACTTTGTTATAGGCATGGTGCTGTTGGACTCGTTCGAGCTCTTCGTTCCGTTGTGAGGGGATCTGTCGGCTCTAGAACTGGTCTTCCTGCGCCGAAGCTCCTTGAAGAAGGGCATGGCTGTAATCTCCTGTCAAACTTCGGATCATCTAAGGTGTATTCCTTCCTCAGATGTGTTCAAGACCAGACATGCTTGCATTAGGTTCTGTGGTATGGCAGGTGCAACCTGGGACCGATGCTTGCGGCCGCTACTTGTTGCTACCACCGAGGAAATTGAATGACTGCGTTTTTTTAAGAAAGCCGGGATATGTATGATTAACGACAGTCCGAGTGAGACGATGAAATTCCAAACACAAATGGCGACGAGCGAGCAAACAATAAAAAGCAGAAAGATGTGATAACAGCATGGTGACAAGCGTTTGACCAGAAAGGGTAATCCAATGGATTGATTTTGTTAGCGCACCGTTTCAGGGTCGCCAATAATCTTACGCCGTCTACGGTTTCAGTGGGAGATACGGACAGCGAAGTTTACCCAGAGTGATGAAGTATGGGATGATCCTTGGATTACTTTATATATTGACAAGTACGCACTGCAGTCCTTGAGCGCCATGCATATGCCACACTTGCATAGAATAAGGCTTTTGGGGAAAGCGGAGATAAGGCCGAGATGGCTGGTAGAAAAGCTTGGCGATCCTCTGCGTATTACATCTGTACTGCCTGCCCCCCCCAACATACTCGACTTCTGATACTTGACCTGCACGAGGGCATTAAAACGACCTTCAGGTTCCTAGTCGAGCAGCGACGAGTGAATAGATCAGAGGGTCAGCCAGACTTTTAGCCCACTTGGCGCCTGCTGTTTCCGACGCTCTCTCCCCTCTTACAACACCCTCTTGACCTAGGATTCCGACATGGCCTCGACTTATCGGCCAACCACACCGGACGATATTGTGGGCAAAGTTCTTCGACGAGCAGAAGTCGCCAAGGCAGGTTTCGAAGAGACTTTACCGTTCATAATCGACAACGGTGGGCTAATGATACATTCAAGATGGCCAGGAAGTTACAGGATCGTCTCGCCCTGGCGAGCTACAAGACCCAGCACGGTCAAGAAGGTCTTCGTTTCGATGACGTTGAGGCCCACTTGGAACGGAAAATGCAGCGAAAGAGGCCAAGCTCTAGTATCGGTACTTCGTCGACCTCCTCATCGACCTCCTCCGAACACCACTTCTTCACAGGCAACCTCGCTTCCTCCCCACTTACTGCTCCTTTCTCCTCCGATGAAGTTCGCAGTTCGGGGACTAAGGCTTCGCACAAGAGGAACATCTACCAATCAACGACTGCTGATCTGGGACCACAGCCAAACAAACGCTTTCGCTCACGGTCCATAGCCCCCCCACTGTTCGAGAGTGCCCGGACATCATGGAAAAGGTCACACAAGCTGCCCAAATCTTCCCCCATCAAGCATCAAGACACCCGTTTCAAAAGCTCTCACGGCCCTGATCTGTCTTTCGCGTCCGAGGTTTCTACCATGCCTGATTCGCCGCTTGGCCACTTCTCTGACGAGGAAGATAACGATCTACAATCGCAGGCGTACTCTATGAACTCAACTTTTCGTTCTTCACCTCCTTGTACTCCGCCTCCTACCCGAACCCGCGCGGCACGTCAACGCAAAGCCGGTGGCGAGGAAGGCGCAGACTTGCTGTTGTATCTTGCTACATCTCCATCACCTGCAAAGGCTGCTACCAGATCGTCCCGGATATTCGCTCCCTCTACTCCGCCCTCGAATGCACAGGCAATTTCGTCATCAATGATGAATACGCCGGGTATGACAGCGTTCAATACGCCTGGCCAGAACTTCAACTTTGCAGATTTCGTTAATGTCACCCCAAGCCCTGCTCAGGGGGCGTTCGGCAACCGTACCCCAGGTCTTCCTAAGACACCGCTGGCTGCAAGAGAGGCTCGAAGGAGGTTGAATTTCGATACCTTGGTTCCCCCGGGCGGAAGTCCGAATTTAAGCAATGTTGGACGCGGTGGCACTACGAGCAAAGACTCGGGGCTTGGGATGGAGCTAGGTGGGGAGCTGGTCTCCTAATCGGTACCAATCACTATTGCAATACAAGGAAGGAGTAAATACCATGGACTCTGACCCGCGATATGTGAATTCGAGCGGAGCTTGCTGCCGCAATGGACAACGAAAACATTGGGTAGAGGCTTCGATGATACGAAGCCACGGTTATGTCTCACTTCACAATGCATATTCTTACGTTTACGATGCATCGGATTCACGATGGTTAAGTCAATAGCAATTAGTATTACTGGGCGCATTACAGTAGATGTTCACGTGCCGCCAACGCGTGTCGCGAGAATGACGCGTAATAATAAGGCTAACTCCGATCAATCACGGATTGCAGACAAGGTAGAGCCCACCTTGTGAGGTAAAGGCTTCTTCCAAAGCTGCTCACGCATCACCTTACAGCATACGGAAATCTCAGTGTCGGATCAATATCGCCATGTAATACAGCCTGGAAAGATCTTGTAAACTTTATTGCTATCTACATGAGTCCTGCTTGCGCCAGTATACTCACTCATTTCCAAGCGCCTTGAGTGCGTCTGCGAAAGGGCGAACTGTGCTTGCTGTCCTGACTGATGGGTATGTGTGTTCTCACAATAGGGCAGCTGTCTGGGAGGGTATCGCGTTTTCCCAATATGAGGGCGCTTCGACATGTTGAATGATCCATGCTTGACACTGATACGCCTGGCCGATTTGCTGAAGCATAAGCAATGATCCAACACAGTGCGATCCCTTGCACTCGAGTTTTGCAAGGGTCGATGTCCTCCTTTATTGCCCTGAGTTGTGCTAGGAATAGACACTAATCTTGAACCATGGACGATACCCAGCCAATCCACAGAGAACTTATTGCATTTTCCATATAATCAGGGGCCCCCCCAAGTCGTCAGAGCTGCTATTGGCGACTGCCAGGCCTCGATGAATAGGGATCATGCAGCACCCTGGTGTCTGGAATAGATTAAAAAACAGGATGTACAGGCAACGACCATTCAATGAGCGGTGGACAGGTGCCCTAAGAGATTAATAGTAACAGCGGCCATATCACTAGAATAGCGCTGACTCGATCTCAGCCAGGATTCCAGGCCGACCACGTCAACAATGTGTGAACAGTAATAGTAAGGTCTCGTTGCCAATGACACACACAGTTACGTCTGCATTTCGAAACGCACCGGAAGGATCCTTGCGCTTGCGACGACGGTGACGATCATATGCGTCATCGTGCGTTTCATGGTACCCTAGTAGTCGTCTAGAAAGAGATGGGGAGCGGCTCAGCCACTTTGGACATGACGTGCCAAGTCGTTCCCGGGCGAAATCTCCGTACCTACGCCCCTACTTTATTTGCCGAGGCGCAATGTGGCAAAGTCGATCGTCACGTGATCCCAGAATTTTGCCCATGCCCTCATCGGAGATCTCATTAGTCATTTAGACGTCCATGGTTTGCTCGAATTCTACGATCATATTGGAATGGTAAAATCGTGCCTCCAGTCTGGTAGAGTAAACCTGTTATCAACATGCAATGATGGCCAAATCTTTCGTTTTTGTGGGATCACGGAACGACTGAGTGCACGAAGAGAGTTGGATATTGGTAGGTAAAACACCTGCGTGCTTGAATTCTCTATCTGATGCCACACCGACGGTCGCTGGCCCTTGGGTATCAATTGGGGTATCTCCGAACAAAAGAAAAATTACCAAAGTAAAGGCAGTATATACATCGTGTTCTGTCAAATATTATACCACGCATAGGTGGTATGGCGAAGCGAACGTTCGGCAATTGTCGTGTACATCATGGTCTCAGGACTCGTGTATCGTCCCTTCGCTGGACTGCAAGATATATTGGAAAAGCTTTCAGTCTGAGGCAAAAAGGAGGCGCGGCTAGCGATTGACCGACTCGTAGCATATAAGGAGCAAGAGATACTATGTCTTCTGCTGTTCGGCAAAAAGCGTAACGTTCAAAAGGGTATGGTCGATCGTAAACATCGTAAGGCGAATTGGGTATCATAAAATCAATCAGAATCAGCGGGCGTCCGCCGCGCTAGAACACAAGTCTCATCTCCAGCGTCTTCGCCTGCACTTTCTTCGTAGCTGTTTCGCTGGCCTTTGGTGTACTCGCGCCAGAACCCGGCTCCTGTTTGAGGCTGGCATTGGTGTCCACTTCAACGAACTCAACAATCATGTCCTGGCCTTCAGGAAGCTCTCGTACAACCTCATCGTCGACCATGATCTTCAGGCCCTTGGAGTTTATGCGCAGGGTTCGGATGACCTGGGTGGATTCGACTCCGCATTTCATGGCAATGTTGATGATGAGGTCTCGGAGAGTTCGCTCCAAAAGATAGACAGCCTTGTAATAATCGTTCTCGGGCGCGCTTCCGGGTATTTTAATAAGCACATAGAAGCAAGCGACCGGCTTGATAGACCTTTCTGGAGGGGCTTCGTAAGCTGGGTCAACTCCAAATGCCTCGATCCAGTCTGGGAGGGAATCCTCTGTACTCTCTTTGTGGACTTTGACAGACGGATTCTGGACGTCTGGAAAGGCTTGATGTGAGAAATTGGTCAGTTGCTCCCAGTCGTTCGATGGCAACTCTTGGCTCGGATCAAAAGGCGCAGTTTTCTGATGACTGGACGGCTCACTGGGTCTGAAGTCAGAAGGCATGGATCGTGAGCTTGGCGAAGGCGAAACGACGCAGGAGGTGGTGGGTGTTGATTCGCTGACTGTTTTGTGATCCCATGATGGTTTGCGATCCAAGTGGCTAATCTTTGTAAGATCGGCGGGCTCGCCTGGCAGCGCAACCGGATAGATATCAGGATCATCTTGCACATATCCCTTCAAATAGAGCACACTGACTGGTCGCGTTGAAGTGAACATATCCTGCATGGTCCCGAGCTTGACATGAAGATCTTCCTCAACGGCCGGGCGGCCACTTGAGCCGTGGGAAGAGACAGACCAGGTTCTCTTGTGCTTCTGGACTTTGCCAGGTCGATGACTGCCGCCTTTGTCGCCGCCACTCCTTTTCCGTTTGCCGACTTCCTTGATCCCACTCTCGACCTGGTTGATTTGTTGCTTCAATTTTTCAATCGTCTTTTTGATATGAGCCACATCGTTAGAAAGCTTGCGTTCAGCACCATGGTCACGGAAGAGTTTGACTTTGCAAAAACAGACTTCTGAGGTATGCCCAGGTGGCGAGTCTGGGGTACCGGATGAGATGATCTCTGTTTTGGCGCAAAGCCGTACCGGGATTCCCTTTACACCTTTCGAGTGGCTAAAGTCCGTTGATAGAAAGTTGAAGCGAACAGCTACTGAGCAATCGGCGGTAGCTGATCCCGGAGAAGGGGTCCAAGTCACAGAAAAACAGTCGAACGAAGCCTTCTCCAATTCGACGCGCGGTCGCTTGCTGTCTTCGTCGCCTCCTTGATTTGGGTCAACATACTCAACTGCTTGAAGCTTTCCACCTCTTTGATGTGCTTCAGCCAAACCCCGACCTTCCTTCCACAGCTGCCAGCATGCTGAAGGTCGCTGTCTCTGCTGCTCATCTTCGAAGGATATTCGAATTACGGTTCGATATTTGATAGGACCAGCTGCGGGGCCAACACCCATACTATCATTAATTGAGACTGCATAAGCCTGGCCTTTATTGAGATAAGTCACAGGAATCTCGTCAGAGTGTTTGATCATCGCCGTTGGCGCATTCAGGGTGACTTGATATCGAAATCTAAGGCACATCAAATTAGCTGTTGGATGGGAGACGAAATCAGAATGTCAAAGAACCTACTTCTCTACACTCTGCATTGGTGGCGCAGGCATATTGTTATATGATCCTGCAGGAAAGCCAGTGAAGTTCGACCGCTTCCGCGATTCTGTCAGATCCCCGCCAGGTAGTCCATTCTGTCTGCCATGCGTGGTTTCGTAGCCAGAGTCCTGATGCACGAATGAGCTCGGGGCGTACGACTGCTGCTGTGCAAAAAATGTGGGATTTGAGTACGGCTGCGAGTGTAGCAAATGTGGATGGAATCCATGCATGTCGCTAGCCGGTGCTGAATGGTGGTGCCCTTCCGAGTTCGAGATTGACAATGGCGTCCCTAAACCAAATCCCATGCCTGGAGTATGGAGGTCTCCTGCTTGGTTGTGAAAGACGCCGCCCATACCCCCACCACCGGTCGGAGTAGTGAAGCCCTCGGATTGTTGATTGGCGAAAGATGTGAAGGCGAAAGAATTCGTATCTAATATTGACGGAGTAAATCTCCATTGGTCGGATTCTCCAATGCCTGCATCATGATCTCTGTTTCCATCCTGGTCGGCAAAGTGTCTGAATTGGCGCGCTCGGTGGTCAGTCCGGGGCTCCATTTTGTCTCAACAAAAGCAAGTCTAAGATTCACAGCGAATGAAAGAGACATTGACAAAGCAATTCCATAACGATCGCGTTGTCGAAAATTGACTATACTGAATGAAATTGACGGTCGCACCTCTGGTCCATGGTTTGATTCATGGATGTACTCGTAAGGGACACTGTATTTCCCGTCGATGCAGTCGAAGGCGTTGGACTCATTGTACCTGGGCCCACATGAGGAAAGTTATGCTTGAATGCAGCATAGAGCTCGTCGCCGGGCTTTTGCGAGTTTTTGCTAATAGAGTTGTGAGTATGCCGATGTCGAAAGATGAGTGACGTCTAGGTATAGAGGGAAGGTGTGAAATGTACATACCGGTTGCGAAACATTGCATCTAATTGAGCTCGCTGACATAAAGGTCTTATAGGTGATACATGTAGAAAGAGAAAGTGGCTGAGTCGGATGTTTTTAGATCATTGCAGGTCGTAGCCGCATCTAATATTTAGGGTGATACGAGGGAAGGGTATGTGCATGGGGAATTAGGAATATTGTCGATAAGTGACGAGGTATTGACTATTGAGCCAGCGCGAACGCGAGCGACTATCATAGGGCCCGGGAGATGAGTAGGTACTTTAGCCTCGACGATGTATTATAAGAAGTGGCTTATTAGCAGCAGTTGCTTGCGACATGGGCAGATCCCTGTGCTGGAAACGCGTGCCTTGAGGCTTGACTTGCAGAGGGGGAATTGGGGGGAATTACCGACAGACAGGGAGCCTGCGATTCTGACCTCCGTTCGCTGCATCGGAGCCTTCTGCGCACTCTCCGGATGAGCAAGGTGGAGCACTACTTGGAGAGCGCCACAGCTGCGTTGGCGCGGCACCTAGCCTCTGATAGGCGTGACTAGCTGGGCGCTAAGGTATGCCGATCCCAGCGATCGCACCTTCTCCCGCTTTCTCCGTCACAAATCGTTCACTCAATCGGGCGCTTGAGCCACTTTCCCTTCCCTTCTGCCCTCCGATCTTCTCCCGAAGCAGCATCTCTCCGTCACCGACCCTCCGACCCTTCCATCGAGCTGTGGCTTTATGAGCGACGATCGATCCTCGCTTGCGTCGTCAGCCACCCCTTCTTGCCCGTTAATGCGCAAAAAAGACCCCAGTCGAGACGCTTGGGTCGTTAGGCCGTTGACAAGTTGGAATGGTGATGTGGCACTTGTGTGGCACCCACCGGACACATTCATCTTCGCTTTCCTGTCACTTCACCGCAATTTCCGCCCTTCGCAATCCCTGTCATTGGTTACCATTAGCATTAGTCACGGCAAATGACCCCCAACGTTATCAGGCCAAGCGCCCCGCGACCCCAAGTCACTTGACCGTCCTCGCTCCTCTCCCTCGAGACTTCAGGGGCTTCGAATGTCAGGCACTTACTTAGCTCCAAGAAGCCTAATGACATTAACGTCGCCAAGCGAAATGAGGGTGTTTCGGATGTAGTAGTACTTAGAGAAAACCCAGCGTCCACCATTGACGCCATGTCAACGAACCCCATCCGAATCGCTAGTTCCCCTCGTTTTGCCTTGCTCCATGTCTACATGATTGGATTGGGAGATTGCCCTCAGCGCGTGCGGAAAAATCCAATCGAATGTCAGAATGGGCTCACAACGACCACAGTAGCTTGCGAGAAGATGAGGTCCAATTGCAAAACATCGTGGCTCCAGGATCAGAAGTGGAGGCAAATCATAGCGCATCAGCCACATACCTTACCGAGCTTGCACTTTGATCTACCTTATCCGCGTGGATCATGTGGCGCAGTACGTGCTGTGGCGCAAATTCCCCTTTCCTCCGTGGCAACTTTCACTCGTAGTTTCACCGTCATGTACAATACCAACGTGTACGAAACCCCCAAGCGTGGCTAACAATACCAATTCTTCTCGAAGTCGAACCTTCTGGAAACTTATCGAGTATATGGAATATCCTTTGCTCTTCCTGGGACTGACATCATGAATTCCGAAGGTACTACGTAGCATGTCCTGGCGACTTTGGCACTCGTCTTGGCCGTACCTCGGTCGAAACCCCTGAAACGAGTGCCATGCCAGGACATGGGCTATACACTAATACAACGTCATGAGAGGACCAATTACAATATAACTTTACTGCTGCCCAGACTTCATAGTGCGGTGTGATATGATCCGGCCTGGCGGGTCGTCCAAGTCTGTCTGATTTGATACGTAATCTTTTTGCATGGGAATCATTAGGTAACGAAGTGGGGAGCAAGGAGTCCCTTCTGATTAGGCGCTTAAGCTGTTGAAGTGGCCCGAAAAAGGCTAGAGAACATTTGGAGGCCTTGAGTCCCAGAGATGAATGGAGGTCATGGTGGTCTAACTCACATCAAAGATCCAATCCAAATCGGCCCAATGAAGCCGGTTGTGTTGGCATAGATGACGGTGCGGACAGGATCGACAAAGTCTTGAGCTCTCGTAAGACCCACCGCATAGGAATGGACATGTAGAATTTTCCACCTATGAAAATGCAATATCTGGAAGGACAGTAGAATAATGTGCAGCATTCGTTCATGTGGACAGAAATCTGATACTTATTGTTTCCCTTCGATACATACATTCCAGGGCATACACTGTAGTGCATCTTCGTACGCATATAAGCTAGGTTTCGTTCAGCCCTTACATATATTGGAAGCTTGATTATCAGAGGTGGACGACTCGATGCAGCTCAACAAGTGATTTTGATCATGCCTACGTTCGCAGCAGACGGACCAGTAGTTTACTCTCTAAACAGTGAATCGTACAGTATGAGGTAGTCTGGAAATAAGTGTCAATCATGATAGATGTACACAGCTCTGCATCGAGAATCGTGAAGTAACCTGTAACAGATAACGAAGAGCGAAAAATGGACCACTCTACCAAAGAGCAGGGTTTTGACATAGAATACACACAAAGAGGCAGAGTCAGCGCGCAGATCCTTCGAGACGATTTATTCCTTGGAAGGCTCATAGAACGTCAAAGACGACCATGGCGACCAACTCTTATACATGGAGCCCAGCCAATCGGAGCAGTGGCATGCTCGGTATGAGCATAGGTCTAATAGGGTTACTGACTGTGGCAGCTGTAAAATATTGAGTGTTCGATGCACACACATCTCGACGGACAGAAGCGTGCCCTTGACCGAGGACGTTGGAGGATTATGCATGTCTGACCTGAATATTCGCCAAGAAGAAGAGTAGAATATCGCTAGAACTAGTGCGGTCAGAAGAACAACCTTAATCCAGTCATCCGTAACTTAGGTTGGAGGGGGTACGGTTGGTACCTGCAAAGGCATAGCTCTCTATCCTGCGCCGACATCCAGTGTTGCTCTGGGGGCAACAATATATCATTTGTTCCTCTGCTATTATGACTACCATTCCTTCTCGAGATTCGTCCGCCAATAGAGCCAAGCCATCATCTACATCCCCCACTGCTACATCGACCGACTCTACAACTGACGCTCCTACGATCTCAAGACCCGACGCATACGTCTCCGACAAATCCGATGACAGCTCAAAGCTGAAGATTCTCCTCAGCATATTGAGGAAGTGAGTCTTTCGCTGCAAGCTCCCACTACCAGATCCCAAGACATGGATGGCGTAGTGGGGGACCTCTGGACTTGACGAGCTACTGATCAGTGTCCCCAGGTTTATTGGAGTATCAGACATAGCATCTGTCAGGTTCTCCTTACCCGCTCAGCTTCTTGAACCTACACCGAACCTGGGTACGTGACAAGCTTCCCTATATTACCCGCTATCGACATTAACTGATCCTATTGTCAGAATACTGGAACTATCTGGACAGGCCAGAAACATTCATATGGTATTCTATATAATAAAGTAAACTTTATACACGGACTGAATCAACGCAGCATAGGCGACCCAGATGAAAGCCTTGAGCGTATGCTTGCTGTGCTCCGGTTTTGGTTTACGAAAGATCTTGTACGTCCACTTGAATATTGGACCCACTAAGCACGACGACCAGCTTACGATATCGGTAGAAATACGTGAAGGGAAAGCCATGCAAACCATACAATCCTACACTTGGAGAATTCTTTCGGGTATTTGAAACACTTATTGCCTGAACGATGCCTTCATTGACAGGCTATTCAGTGCAACTGGGAGGTCGAAGACAATACGGAACCAATAGCCGGGAACGGACACAATCAATTAGTGACAGGGCATACCGACACCAGGAATAGGCCGGTTCGGGTGTCGTACATTACCGAGCAAACATCCCACCACCCCCCCGTTTCCGCCTTCTTCGTTGACTGCCCTGCCAAGGGTATCACTGCTCGCGGTTTTGACCAATTGAGCGCCAAATTCACTGGGACTAGCATCCGAGTAACCCCAGGGATGCATAATCTCGGCATTTTCATTACCCTACAACGACGGAACAATGAAGAATATCAGCTCACACACCCAGTGGCACACCTCGGCGGCATGCTTCGGGGTTCACTCTCTGTTACGGTCGCAGATACCTGCTTTATAAACTGCCCGAAGTCAAGGATTAAAGTCATACTGCATTATTTGGAGGAGAATTGGTTGGGGAAGACGCAGAACAAGGTCAATGGTGTCATATACTCTTACGACCCCGAGAATGACAGTAAGACCCGAATCAAAGATGTCCCTGAGAAGGATGTCCTGGCAAGACTTGAGGGGTGCTGGCATGATCAAGTTAACTACACTCTGTCAGGCTCAAAGGTAGGCTTCGCGTGTCCAACGATAATCGTCGCTTACCGTGTACAAGGAACCCCACCTTTTGATCGATCTCAGACCCCTCTATCCTCTCCCCAAGATCATTCCCCCGGTCGACCATCAACTACCAAATGAATCCCAGCGGTTCTGGTCTGCAGTGACGGCCGCGATCAAGGGCAAAAGATACGCGGAAGCCACCAATCTGAAAACAGAACTCGAAGAGCGACAGCGGGAGAAAGCATCCAAACGGAAAGAAGGCATGGAAGAATGGAAGCCGCGATTCTTCACAAACGCCGTTACAGCTGATGGACGACCCGACCTGACGGAAGATGGGAAGAAAGCGTTGCAGGGCCTAGAGACAGGAAATTACGCATTAGCTGAGAGTACGGTCACTGGTGCTTAACGCGCAGCTCGCTACCCATGTGCAAATTGGCATGGTGCTCAACGGGCTATGATTGATGTATCGTGAATTGCAAACTTAGCGCAATGGGAGGCTTGCTGGGGTGATTGGTGTTTTGTACTTAATGCATGGAACGGTACATACTGTGCGTCATAGAATCTAGACTTGAATATCAAGATCATGACCCACTCCGAGGTTATTCCTGGCTTTATGGCACTCCTTTCTCACAGACATGCCCAGCACCGACACTAGCCCTAGGGGATGAAGCTGAGTAGATCACGGCTGGAATAGCCGTTGGTCGTCGGACCGTCTGAGAGCGGCTGCGAATATTGGGTAATGCCATCATCCAGCTTTGGATTTCCACATTTTGTATAGGAGACAACCAGCAAGCTGCAGGCACTGCTTCACCAGGAGGAACTCGGGCTCTCAGTCGCACATCACAGCACTGGTTTTCCAACCATCTGCCAGTTACCATTCCCCGTCCGCGCCACCTTCCCATCCCTTGCCAGCTTCTGCAACACCTGCACGACCCCGCCCGCGGCTGGTACATGAAGGTTCTCCGGCACAGTTCTATACACGACCCTCACCAGCTCCATTGGCGTGGCTTCTCGATCGAACCCACTCAGGGCTTGCAGAACCTCCTGTTCTCTCTGCTGCCGGTGTGCTATGTACTCGTCGATTCTGGCCGGCGCGTTTTCAATCACGGCGCCATGCCCAGGGTATGCTCTGCCCTTGAATTGGTCGCGCATGCGACCTAAGCTGTCGAGGTAGACGGTCAGGTCTTCAAAGACTGCGGTACCATGGCCGAGCACATTGTCGCCTGTGAACATTGCATCCTCTTCATGCAAGATGATGGCCATGTGGTCTTGGGTATGACCAGGGCAGTGAAATGCCTCTAATGTGGCTCCCTCCGCTTTGAATATCTGCCGATGCACGATTGAATTCTCAATGGATGGATCTGGCTGATCTGGAATGATACATCTATGGATCACGACGTTAGGGCAGAGAGAGCGGAGATCTTTGATACCACCAACGTGATCTGGGTGCCAATGTGTAATGAGTGCATGCGATATCGAGACATTTTCGGATATGAGTACGGAGGAAAGATGTCGGGACCACGAGGGCTTGCCCTCTCCAGTATCAATCAGGATTCGGTCAGTGCCTTTGCCAATAAGATACGTGTTTGTGCCTTGATACTGTCAGCTAGCTCGCCGAATTGATGGAAAAGTGAATGATACCTTGGAGAGTGAATATGGATGGATTCCCGCCTAATATCCTGATTATGAGTGGACTTAGACGTTCGACGTCTGGTAATTGAGGTAATTGGGTTGCCATGATGGCCACACTCTTTGATAAACGACAGATCTGGAAATGCGTTCGGGGCGAAAGAACCATCCCCATGGATAACACACGATGGTCATTGTCATGGTGGTCACTTGTGCCTCGGCTCGAAAAGTGGGGCAATTCCTCCTGTAGGAAGTCCGGACGATAGCATGGAAGGCTGCTTTTGGCTGGTGAAGCAATCATCGTGACGCGGCCATAAGAACCACCAAATCCTGCCGGAATCCACGAAGACTGCCTACCTCATTTATTGTATTTTGTGGTGCCAGTATGACCATCATCAATGTACATCAAGGCCAGATGTTGCTCCAAAAGAATCATGGTCTACTCCATACTCTTTCCCACGTTGATTGATACCATCACTCAGGCACGCCTCGGGCTCCGGGAGCAACTTTCGATAGCCTTCTTCCGTGGGATCTGTGACCCCATATCCATGTGGATCCCTAGAACTCAGAAAATTTCTTAACCTCTCGTCCCGGTTATCAAATTTTATAGATTCAGTTTTTCGTTTTCGAAGAGCCTTACTAGCATCATCGTGGGCTTTTTCGACTTGTCTCTGAAATAGGTCCGAGTAGTCCCCAACGCGTATTGACTGGCCAAATCCGCCAAGAAATACAACGGTAATCACGAGCATGAGGAAACCTCCATTGGAAAAGTAGACCGGCTCCTGCTTCTTCTTGTCCCTCATGTACCACTTTTCCCAATCTTCCCAGGTTGCGTTTTGGAAAGGCGAATCATTGGTATCGAAGCCGGACCATCGGGTTTCCTTATTCTGACCCCAGTGATATTTAATTGCTCCATGCTCAGGACGGCCATTCCAACCCGCTCCGGTAGCATCGTAAGCGCTTCGTCTGACGGGGTCAGAGAGGATTTCATGAGCAGATACTACTAGGCGATAACGCTCCATCTTGACTGCACCAGAAAGAGAGCTTGCGTCCAACTGGCCATTGCCATGACCATGCCTATCCGGATGATACATTTTAGCGAGCTCGTAATATCGATGTTTCGAGTAAAGAGCACCTCTCTTCGTACGGAGGATCTGGTAAGGTGTAGGAATTGCAGTGGGGGAAGGCAGCTTAGGCCAAGGAAGGTCATTTGATCGATCTTGGCGCGGTCCTGGTCGAACCGCCGCATAGGACCTCCGATGAGGACGTCGTGGTCTGGAGGATATTGGCTCTTGAGGACGGTGCTGGGGAGCCGAGGCATAGGCAGATTGTGATTGGAAGCATGAAAGGGTGTGGAAATTGCTGTAGGACGAGTAAACGGCACTCGGCTTCTTCAACATAGTAACACTCTTTCATGGAAAGGTTTCACGCTGCTAATCAATGGTACCATAGGGTTGGCGAATTGTGAGATTCATGATATCAGTCTACCGTAAGTGGAACAAATTCATTGACGTCTTGAGGCTAATTTACCGAGATCTTAAGCCACGTTAGGGCTTGATATTAGCGTAAGATTGATTGTCCCACCAAGTTGGTTCAACCACGCGATGGCTTTCGCGTGCGTCGACATTGTTGCCGTTTGTGGCGCTGAATTCCCAATTTTGCGCCGATTGTTTTCGAGAACCCAAAGCTTCTAAAGGAAATGGGAAGACAGTATGGCCTTTCTCGGCTCTTGCACGTTTCCAGGATCTATCATGAACCAAAGAAAGCACCGATTAAACACAACGATTCCGGACAGGTTTTTACCGAAGTATCATCTCCAGGAGGGCCGATGACGGCAGACTGGGCATGGAAGACAATAGGAAGCTCGAGGGAGGCACGATCATTCCGATCCTTGGGTCCTGGGTGTTCGTCACTTGTCAATATGGCTATCCGATGCGCGTTGTTGTATTCGTACGATATCACTGCTGAAAGCCTTGTCGGCGTACCTTGGGAGGTCGCCTGTCAGGTTTGGCAAAGGCTCATAGATTCGTATGCTATAGGATCGGGTCAATGCATCGCTAGTGCTAATGATAGTCTTTGCAGACAATTGGATAGTTTGCGGATCTGGAAAGCATTCGCTTCTGCGTATCCACATGAACTTGACGCGTCAGTGAGACGCAGGCACCAAATCATCGACAGACCCAACATGAGACTTAGTGACTACATCAAACCGATATCTTCAACCAATTTCGATTGGATTTCTCTCTTGACTATATCGTACATTACTTGTTCTAGGACGGACCTCGTTAAGATCTCCCAGCTCCCCAATCTTGGAGTACTGACCGGTATGCATTTTCCAGCCCTTAGTCTCCTGTAACGTGACACGGTTCGAGTCCTGAGTGATGCCTCGGGAGTGAGACCCCTTTAGTTTCCACCAAGGAATGCAAGATTCTTTCTCCAAATGGCAAGCACTGACTGGGGACCAGTGGGACCGAACGTAATAGCCGAGAATATTGGACTTGACGATGGTATTATCAGAAGCTGGGCACGCATCGCTGCAACCTCTGACGCGTTCAGCATGCTTCGGGTCCTCAACTGTCGCTCGCAAAAGGAAATTACGCAAGCAGTCTTCGCTTATCTCAATCAATTCAATTCCTTAGCCCTTTTCAATGTAGAGGATTGCAACATGGGTCCTCAACACAAGGCAGACGCCCTTGCATGCGGATGGAAGTATAGGACCGGGAAAGTGCTCGCGGACTGGCTAGTGAAAGGTGGTACTACTGGTGCATCATGGGATTCAGTCATGCATGCTTGCTTTCAATTGGTGGGTCCGTTCAGTACGAAAAGGTTAACAGCAGAAGGCGTTGAAGCTATCGATGGGCTTCCCAGATTACATCTTTCACTTGGCGGTCCTCCTCGAGATGCTGCAGTCGATGTGACTGGAGACGGAAGTCTGAGGTCGTTCAGTCGCATGGAACCCAGTAATCTCAAACCCCAAAGCGACCAGTTGCTCACGTCCTCGATCAGCAAGAGACCTTTGAGCCAAGGCCATACTCCCAGTACGAAAAAAGCTTGCCCAAAACCTAGAATGCGTGCATCTAAGCAGCAAAATCTGAAGGATCTTTTGATGGGGTTCGGTGGCTAGCATTATCTCGTGATTCTCTCGTTTCCGGGAAGGACCAAACGAGCATGCACGCACAGGCCACCGGTACGATATCGCCTCGTCCGAGGATATTCAGGGACCAGAAGCTGATGCGATGTCCATCTACTACATCGCATTCGGTTCTGAATGTACGATGTCATCGGGTTCCTGAACATCCTAGAACTTTGGCACATTTGATCCAAGAATTGAGTGCTGTTGATTCGGCAAAGATAGGACCTGCTGTCGAGACACCAAGCATCTATGGACCTGACCAAACAAAAGCCAGTATGGCAATACGACTGCAGGAGGCGGGCCAAGACAAGTGTCAGATCTTGCAGCACAAAAGCAAACTAGGGGCACTAAGAAAAGCCAGCTAAGCTTTGAGATATCGCAGCAATATCAAGCACCGAGGTAGTTCCTCCTGTGCACAGTGGCTCGTAGAGATCGACTGATAATGCAGCTCAACACACGGAGACGTTTCGTGCAAAGGAGCATGCACAACCTTCCTCCCCATGTTTCTAAAACTTGATCCTACAAGACCTATGTGCCGGTTTGATGGCGCGTTTCTGGCTACCTCCTTGCAACGCGATGGTCTCCAACGTAGACATCACGAGCAGATAGATAGTATGGGGTCAAACATCGATAGTATAGATTTAGGTGGGTCTCACACTACTTGCTTCTAGGGTAACAGGAAAAACTTCATCGCTCAGGTGCTAAGCCCCGCTTCAGACTTCCCCAGCGCTCTAAGCTGAGTACGCAGATTACGCAGAGTAACGCAGATACACTTCCCCCTCATGATCGTCATGGCGAAGTCGGCGGCGACAGGCCTCTTCAGTTTGCACGTGGCAAGTTAAGGATGTTGATCTTCTCTAGACGCTTTCCAAACGAGGGTCTGCACGGTAAGTCCGCCAAAATCTCAAGTGGCTCTGCTGGATTGATTCTATACAAGCTCTTACTGGTTCATGATATACCTCTATCGATAGTGAGCGCGTTTTCAATGATAGCGCTGATAGAATATGGAATTGCGGGCGAAACTAGCATATTAAGCGGGTTGCTTGACTGTTTTCTCAGGTGGCTATGAGGCTGCAGTGGAAGGTTGAGGCTCAGCAGCCTGTGAACCTGCCTGCTTTTCCTGAGTAGCTGTTGCTTTCTGATCCTGCAAATTTCGATCCGCTCCTAAGCCTGCTTCTGGCTCGACGACGCCAGTGGTGGGTCCCATCCAATCACCATAGTTGCTGTCGTGTCTCTCCATAGGATGGGGAAGACGCTGTGGGGCTGAAGTGGGTTGTTTCTTGTCTGCAGCCGCATTTGGTCCATCGAAACTGATGCCTGGTGACTGCATCAGTGCATTACCGTGTTCCGCTTCGTCTACGCCAGCTGGTTCCATTCGTGTTTGCACGGGTATGTCATTGTAGTCTTGCTGATGTGCTGTCGAGGAGCGAGCATACTTATGCATAGGCACTACAGATTCCCGTCCTAATTCTGCTCTTCCAGCATTCCTCTCGTCGTCCACAGCCTGGAGCTGTGACCCGGGAGCGGGAGGAGGAATGCCAGATCCTGGGGATGAGCCAGCCGCAGCTACCTTTTCGCGATCACTGGAGCTTTCGTTGCTAGAAGGTGAAAGGGGCACTTGTGAGTCTCGATTGTTGGCATTCAGAGTGCTCGGAAAACGCCCACCTGTATTTGGGCGCTCCGGTAGCTTTTCCTGTTGGCGGTGAACCTCCCCTTGAGATGCGGTCGCAGAATAGGGGACTTGGTCCGCTTCGTCTTCCTCCATGCCATCACTACTGACGGAGCCAGCCCTGTGGCTCCCTGCGCTTATACTCCTTGCATGAGATCGTTGTATAAACGCGTTACGTTCAGCACCGGTCTTTTCTGTTAGATTTCTGATGTCATCGAACCAGGCGAGCATCGTGTCGTATGATTCCGCTCTGAAAACCCAGGCGTGACCTCGATGCATTCCGCCGCTTTGACGCCCCTTGAGCATGAATTTGTGTGAGGTCGAGTCGGCACCCGAGTGCGAGCCGAGTTTCTGGTCCGCGAGCGCAAGTGACATAACAGGTGCTTGGCTGGCTATTCGGTCCGGTGATTTGAATTCATGAAGATGCGTTGTAGACAGTACGTACCTAAGGAGGTCAGCTGCTTTTTGGGATTGCTTATTATCGGGAAATACTCACCATCCAGGTGTGTAGCTCTTCAAGTACTTGCTCTTACGCTCTAACATGCCAGCTTTGACCTCGGAAGCAGCGGCTTCGTCTTTACCCGGATAAGTAACGTTTTCAACCCTACGCACAGGGAGTCGAGGGTCAACGAAATGCTCATTCTTGTCAATGAAGGCTTTCCACTCATGATCCTTTGAAATGGCCAAAGGACCGCTCCGCAGCTTCTCTGTAGCTTCATATGCTTCATCTGCCTCTCTCTTCATAATTCCAGCGTATGCGTTGTATGCTTTCTGGATCTCTCCCATGACTATAGACTCGAGTTCCCGACCGGAGTTTTCTAGGTTAAGGAATGCCTAAGAAGTCAGCATGCCAACCAACGCAAACCTGGCGTCATCTCGCACCCTATGAAGGTAGTTTTCTTCTTCGATCTGTCTCCCCAGTTGCCGGTCCACCCCCAGCCGGACCAAGTACGGATCGCTCTTTGGATCTGTACTCGAGGATCCTAGCGCGTCTTGAAGTTCCCGGACCGCTCTCCTTGTGCCCTCTGTCTCCTTGTCCACGCTGTTTTTGAAGTCCCCAGATAGTCCTTTGATCTCTTTAACCTTCTGGCCCAGGTCGCTACGGAGCCCTGTGAGCTGTACAATCACGTCCTCCTCTATTGATTTGGCTTTATTTCCTTCGGCTATTGACTGCTTGTGGTAGTCTCGCAGTACGTGTATGGCGTCATTGATGCCGCCATGGGCCAAGAGCTGAGCCGGTGCTGTGATATTGGAGATGACGTTCGAAAGCGCATAAAGAGATTTCGACCGAGAATCATAGGACTTTTGAACATCTCGAAAGTAGGTGATCAGGTCTTTGAGCACCTTCCGCCATACTACACAATCGAAATATGTCAGCATGAATGTCCGGTGGGTTTGGTATGCTCTAGATCTACACCGGCTTACTCTGAAATCTGTTTGCCAGGACTTCCGTGGGGCTACCACTCGTAGGGACTGGTGTATAGAAGGCGCTGTGCATCTCTGATCCGTAGCCCACGACATCTTCCGCAAAGGTCAAACTCTTTACGCTTGCCGGACGACTCCCTTTCTTACTGGCATTTCTATTGACGCTGGCTTTCCTGCTCAGAGATTGCCTTTTCTTTAACGTACCCCCTCTCGACTGGGTCAGGGGATGCGTTTGGGACATGGTAGATGCAGTGCGTTGTATATCATTTCCCCCAACGGTCGAAGAATCTGGTTGACTTGCCACGTCCATATGCTTTGACTGACCATGTAAGCTGGACGGCGACAGAGGCGAGACCAGGTCCGGCGCGCCATGACCAGACTCCGCCATGCTAACGTGAGCTTGAGCCATAGTGGGTTCTAAGAAGAGGCGATAAGACTAGGCTTGTTTTGCCATGAATCTGTTCGCTTGGTATCACATCGCAATGTTACGATGATGGTATTCCGGGATGGAAGATGTTGAGAAAGTAATTACGCAGGTGTGAAAGAGGTGGAATCGACAGGTGGTAATGACCGTTGGGCGTCCAATTGCGGAGATCACGTCGGAGGCGTGACGAGAAGGCCTGCACAAGCTGCATTATCTAATTAGTCAGCATCCGTGCCAAGACCTATAAAGCCTCCCCAAAGCCACAAGGTCTAGCTCATGACTCCTCACAGTGTTTTACAGACAGAAACGTACGGTTACTACTACAAATCACACTACGAAGTTCTCGTGTGTTCTAGCATTAGCATGTTGGCCTGTCGGCCCGATTGAGGTTACCGGATCATTGATGGGCACATACCGTCCCACTTGCAGGCTTCAGAAGTACCTTACTATACTTTAGATTGTGTTCTAGTCATACCTAGAACACTGCGAAGTTCAACCTCATTCCGACCAAGTGTAAGGTATTACCGAACATACTTGGTCAAGTAAAAGTAGATGTACGCTTACAACTGTTATATAACAACAATGTACAGTAACTTGTCAAAAGCCATAGAAGTCACGAAATGGGGGGTGGGTAGGTAACGTGATGAGTGGGTGTGAAAGATGTCGATATTCAGTGGTCAGGGTTAGCATGCAGGACATGTGTGCGCACCAACGCTGCTGTTTAATTTACACTTGGCCTCAGCTCATGTCCTTGCAACAGATCTCTGAATAGTATGTCAAGGTTGAAAGTTCCCCTTTCTATCATCGATACAAGGGCTCTGCATATTCGGAAAGCTCTTGATTGAATGGGGAACGTTTATGGAGGGCGAGTAGTAGTAGTAGTAGGGTGTTAGGTAAAGTCTTGCTCTTTTCCCACGCTTCAAGGCGACTGCCAGATGTCGTCATGCTGGTGACTGACAGTGTCTAATTCCAATGAGATCTTGATACATCGTATAAAGGGCCACATCAATTCCTGCTGAACGCTAAACGTCTCTGCTCGTTCCATCAATCCTCTTCTAGGCCCTGTTGACTGGTGAACTAGCGAATGTGAATGAAGTGTTCCTGAGGGCAGAAGCTTGCACGATGCCGGCTCTTGTGCTATGCAACGGTAGTTTTGCAGATCATGCGTCAATCTAGAGGGTAGACCGCTAATCAGATGGAACTGATGAGCCGCCGTTCTTTCTTCAGCGCCTTCAGCTTCTGAATCGCCATGTCTAATGGAATCTTTTCTCCCTTCGATTGCGTGTTCTGGTCATCCCGGTTCCTTATGTTGACAGACCTCGACTCCTTCTCTTCAGCGCCCACCACTGTAAAGTATTAGGCAGGTATTGACTAAATTCAGTTGACAAGCTTACCAAAAATGAAATTGTATTGCTGCAGCTGCCCTGTGCGAATCTTCTTCTGTAAGGTGTTCCCACTTATATCGATGTCCACGTTCATCTTTTGCGCTCTCAAGAGCCGTTGCACCTCTTCAACGTAATCATGCACTGTCGGCATGACGGGAATGACGAGGATCTGTCGAGGACTTAGCCAGAATGGCCATTTCCCTCCAAAATGCTCAATGAGGATGGCCATGAAACGCTCGAAGCTCCCAACGATTGCACGATGGATCATCACAGGGCGAGCACGACCGGGACCAGGGCCTTTGGACTTGCTGGAAGGGCCCTCTGACTTCTCGTCCCCCAACCCGCTGGCTTTGGCCTTCGACCCAGTCTCTGAGGTCATATACTCCAGCTCGAATCTTTGCGGAAGCTGGAAGTCAAGCTGGATAGTTGCACACTGAACATCTCGATGCAATGCATCTGATAAGATAACATCAATCTTTGGTCCATAGAATGCACCATCTCCCTCGTTCAGCTCCCACTGCCCTCCCCCTGAAGATTTGAATTTGTTCAAAGCATCTTTTAGCTTGGACTCCGCTAGGTCCCATGTCTCAACCTCTCCAAGAAATTTGTCGGGTCGTGTCGAGAGCACGAGCCTGAAAGGAAACCCGAATAGGCCATAGATTTTTTTTAAGAAGTCGAATAAGCCTTCTACTTCTTGTGTAATCTAATAGAATTTTAGTCATGACTTTTGCGCCCGCTTCGTGTCTTTTCCATACCTGATCTTGAGTGCAAAAAATATGAGCATCGTCCTGTTGAAATTTTCGTACCCTGGTCATGCCATTCAGGGCGCCGGATGCCTCGTTCCTATGAAGAACACCAAAGTCTGCCATTCTTAATGGCAATTCCCGGTAACTGCGCTCCCGATGCCCAAACATGACACAATGTCCTGGGCAGTTCATGGGTTTTAGAGCCCACTTCTGTTTCTCAATATCGAGGCCGAACATATCATCTTGGTAATGTTGCCAATGACCAGAAGTTTTCCAAAGGTCGACGTTGTACATATTAGGGGTCTGGACTTCCTGATATCCTCGTTTCTGATATTCAGAGCGTAATAACTTCTGGAGGGCATTGAAAATAAGTGTTCCATGTGGAAGAAGGAAAACGTTGCCCGGAGATAAGTCGTCAAAGAAAAATAGCTCTTGCTCGGTACCAAGTTTGCGGTGATCTCGCTTGGCTGCTTCTAGGAGGAAATTGTTGTGATCTGCGAGTTGCTTTTTGTCTGGGAAAGCAACGCCATAGACGCGCTGCAGTGAATCGCCATCCTTGTCACCGAGGAAGTAGCAGGACGAATTCTAGCACACTTTTTAGACTAGTAATGACCTCAATCATAAAGATCGTAACATACTTTCATGATCTCGAAAGTTTTTATTTTGCCTGTGTTTTGAATATGGGGACCAAGACACAAATCGACAAGGGTGCCACATTTGTAAACGGTGCTGCCCTCGGGAGGTAGCAGATTTTCAATATAATGCATCTTGTACTTGCTGTAACCAAACATTTCCTTCAGGTTCGGGATAGATACATGTAATCTCTCGAAAGGCTGCTTTTCCTTGAAGTACTTTTTGGCCTTGCTCTCCAGTGGTGACCAATCACTCTCCTTAACGGCCTGCCTACAGGAGGTAAGCTCATCTCTTGAGATTTTCGGATAGATGCTTACCCATCGGGTATGGCCATATCATAAAAGAATCCTTGTTGAACAGGTGGACCATGTGACAAAAGACAATTGAACTGACACTCAGCCGCTTCACCTAGAACGTGTGCACTAGAGTGCCAAAACACATTTCTACCCTCTGCAGATGAGAATGGTACATAGCTGACCCGGCATGCATATTCGAGTGGCCGATCAAGGTCCCACAACTCGTTCCCGTTCACTTTTGCTATCACAACATCGCTACTGACGTCTCTGTCCACATTTTTGAGAAACGAACCTGGGGTAGACTCCCATGCCTTCGCCATTACGGGTAGTTCTGGTCTTGGGCTGCCATCTTGGTTCAGTCCCAGATCTAATACTACGTTGATTTCCGGCTTCTCCTTGGCTAATAATTCAACATCTTGCTCCCGCTTAAGTCTGTCGAAGAGTTCGTTTCGCTTCGAGATAATCTCAGGAGATAGACGTACGATGGCTTGACTCACTGGCGGAGCGCCTGGAGACATCGTGTCCCCTTTTGAGCTGTTGGGTTTCGAGGGCTGCTCTGCCTTTGATTGGTCATCTTCTGTCGTGATTACAGGAGGATGTCTCGAGACCGGGGATTTCGAGTTCTGCGCAAAGTCTGATTCCTGGGACTTTGATTGCGTAGCTCCTATCCCATTGATTGATGGTTTCTTAGCATGATTATGAACCTGATTCGGTGGGTTTGATCGTGGTTCTGTTGTTTGGTCACTCGCTGTCGAACGTAAAGCCAACTCACTCTGTTGCTCATGAGTGTCGGCATTGGGCTTTGTATCCATTTTGAAAAATTGACTCATACAGCATTATCAAAGTCACCTTGGGTGAGCCTCGTTTAATTACACTAGCTCGGCTTGGCATTACCAGGAATCCCCAGACCACGAACTTTTCTTACCCCATGGCAAGACAAAACTTACAATGTCTTTTCGCGCCGCACCTCGAGGACGAGGGGGAAGCTTTGGTGGTAGTCGAGGGGCTGCCGGCGCTCGAGGTGGTATGTCTGATGAATCAAGAATCACAATATATAGAGAAATGCTGATATTACATTCGAACAGGCCGTGGGGGCTTCCAGCAGTCATACGGTCCGCCAGCAGCTGTACTAGGTCTGTAGCCGTCCCTTTGACATAGGTCGGCTACATTCTAATAATAATCAGAGATGGGATCATTCGTCCATGCTTGCGAAGGGGAAATGGTCTGCGAATCGATCAACCCCAAGCTACCATATTTCAATGCACCAATATATCTGGAGAACAAGGCCAGAGCTTTCATATCCGCTTGCTAGGTTGTGTCTGACTGTCACAGACATCAATCGGAAAAGTCGATGAAGTCCTAGGTCCCATCAATCAGGTATTCTTTACTATCAAACCCCAGGAGGGTATCGTGGCTACATCATTCAAAGCGGGCGATAAATTCTATATTGGAGGCGATAAGCTTTTACCTCTAGAAAAGTAGAGCTAACAAGGTAATCCTATTGATACGGACGCTGATGACGCGAAGATTTCTCCCGAAACCGAAACCTCCCCCAGGAGCTCCAAAGCCGAAGCGTGCTGGCGGCGGATCACGAGGTGGACCTATGCGTGGGGGCAGGGGAGGAGCTCGCGGGATGCCGAGAGGTCGAGGAGGTTTCGGTGATCGAGGGCGCGGAAGCCAGAGAGGAGGTTCAAGGGGAGGAGGCTTCAGTGCTCCTAGAGGCGGAGGTAGAGGTGGTAATCCCAATTTCTCAAGGCCATTCCGTGGGCGTGGATCTTAGAAATATTGGGGAGCATGGCGTTCTGGCGATTTGCAGTCTTTCAATGAGATAAAATACCCTGGAAATCTATGCTCATTTGGACTCAGTAGTCAATTCTGCCATCTGCAATGCTTGAAGAATTAGTGATGGAGTTTCAATCCTCGCGTAATCTTGCCGCTCCCAATGCTTGTGATTAACAGATACACGGACGTCACACAATACCTATTCATTATACTCAATCTGCATGGATCCTTTCCCACCGACCCGTTTTTGAATCTATAACGTTTGCCATCATGCCCACCGAGCTCAAGTCCGATCCTAAGTACGACCACTACGACTACCCTACTACAAGCCCCAATGTTCAAAGCGGGCATCCAGGGCACACCACCGCCGAGCAAGATGCTCATGTCTTCCAATTGCGCACACAGCTAGAGCAAGCAGGCTACAGTGAACGACTAGATACGTTGTCCATGGTGAGTTGCGTTCAGCGGTATCTCGGCTACAAGCACGTTTGACCCTCTCCACAGCTACGATTCCTACGAGCACGTAAATTCGACGTCGAGCTAGCGAAGAAGATGTGAGCTGCTACATTTCGAAACTCCCAATTACGACTAAGAGGTTCGCAGGTTTGTTGAATGTGAGAAATGGCGGAAGGAGTTCGGAGTGGATGAGCTGGTCCGAAGCTTTGACTACAAGGAGAAGCCTAAAGTCTTCGAATACTACCCGCAATATTACCACAAAACCGACAAGGTCTAGACATACTCTACAATATCTGTCCCGACTTTTACACTGACCTGCGCACAGGATGGGAGGCCTGTGTACTTTGAGCAATTGGGCAAGATCGACCTTGCTGCGATGTACAAAATCACGACTGCTGAGAGAATGCTCCAGAATCTTGTCGTCGAGTACGAGAAGTTGACCGACCCTCGCTTACCTGCGTGTTCACGGAAGTCCGGGCAACTGCTTGAGACCTGCTGTTCTATCATGGATCTGAAAGGTGTTGGTATCTCAAAGGTCAGCTCGGTCTACGGCTACGTAAAACAAGCATCCGCTATCTCCCAAAATTATTACCCAGAGCGTCTCGGCAAGCTGTACCTGATCAATGCACCATGGGGATTTTCTTCGGTGTTCAGTGTGGTGAAGGGTTTCCTCGATCCAGTCACGGTCTCAAAGATTCATGTGTTAGGGACCGGCTACCAGCCAGAGCTTCTCGGCCAAATCCCAAAGGAGAATCTACCAAAAATATTTGGTGGAGCCTGTGACTGCGGAGGGGGTTGTGCATTGAGCGATGAAGGCCCGTGGTAAGTTTCCGCCCCAGAGAAAACCAAAACCACTGTTTCTCACCATAGCGCAATCTGTAGGCAAGATTCACAATGGTCAAAGGCGCCCAAGTATTTACAAGAGTCCAAGACGAACCAACCAACAGCCACCGCGTCAGCTGAGAAGGCTCAGGCTGCGCCCAACGCAGCAATGAACAACATCAGAGGCGCGCAGCAAGCTCCGATGGGCTCGTGAGCTGGTTACAGATCGAGGAAAAGGACTCAAGGGTGTGATGGATGCGGCACTCCTCAGAGCTGAAAGCCTAGGACGTAAATTTTAAATGCTCTGCTATCATCATTCAGTCATCGATACCCAGCCGAGAAGCATTACCTCTTTCACTCAGATCCCCCAGCGCCCATTCAACAAATGTACGTTGTGCATGTGACTTAATTCCGAACGCCTGGACGCGCCCAATACCACCACATGTCGTTATCCACATGAGCCAAACATCTGCTGTACAGGTATGATCCACATATTACATCCCCTCAATAACTTCCACCGCCCTGCCCGCCCTCTCCAGTTTCGCCAATACCCCAGGAACCTTCCCTAGTTCCAGAATTCCCTGCGTTCCCCGCTCCCACGATCTCTCCACATCATCTCTCCGCTCCAAGATTCCAGTATCCATCTGATCAACGTCCATATCCTCGACCTTTGCTTCCCTCTCCTTCTCTAGTTCTTCCTCTACCTTCAATTCCTCTTCCAATCGCTCCATATACCGCCTCGCCGCCGCACCTGGTGCTTCCCTTCGCAGTTCCGCAACACGTGTAGATTGGACTTCAAAGTCCGCGTAGAGAGTGCGTAATTTCTCTGCAAGACGGGGATCGTAGGATTCGTAATTGCTGTCGTCTTCTGAGTTTATATTGGATTGGGGTGCGGGGTCCGGCCGGAGGAGCGTGAGTGACGGGTCGAGACCATTGAGCGTGAGGTTGGGCAGGGCAAGGGAGAGGGTTTGCAGTATGTACTATCGTGTTTTATGAGTATGGAATCGTTATGGGAAAGGGTGAGCTCGGTGCGAGCATTCTCCTACCTCTTGTACAAGCTCCTCTACTTTCGTCCTGTACGCGTCCTCGCCTTCTGGCGCGGCCGAAGCGGGTATGGCGAGATCTAGCTTTTCCTGAGCGGCGGCTTTGATGTTGTTGAGGAGATAGGTCAAGTCGGAGGGTGATTGGAGATCGATCTTGCGGTGGTGAGTGTCCATGGCGAGAAGATGACTACGGTACCCTGGAATGGATCGGAACCTCACATAGATCCAGCAGAGCGCAGGAACTCTATACTCTGTGCCTGAGCGAGTTTGAAGCGTCCCTGCGATTTGTGAATCTCGTCTTTCTTGGCTGTTTATTCTTAGGCTCCTTTCGGTTTAGCTTGCTACTCACGCTATTTCAATCGCGAATCTTTCTCGACGACACCTCACATCTCATTGCACACCTTGAAACCCCAGAAAAGGTATCTTGATTGATGGAACATGGCAAGTTCATAGTGATATACTTCGAGGCTTCCTCGCTCTCTCTGAAACGACGGAACCGGCAATTATTCTACATCCTAGACTGAGTGATCTCTCGACCAATGGGGCAGGCTTGGTTGCGCGTTCGTACCCATTTGCAACAGACTGGTATGAGACACGCCGGAGGTCTGTACGCTGTTCCCCCGGCTTCGTCTTTATAAGCTATCGGACAGCTGTATCTCATCTACCACCTGTTGTCCAAGTCCAGTACACTTCTTTTGAATTTCGTTGCCCATAATGCATGGACTTTCCAAGACCATTATGCTTTGCAGAAGTGGAATTCAGGGAATAGGTCGTGGGAACTGCAAGAAACTTGCTATAGACGGCCCATCGTTCCCCACATCTCACTGCTGTCTTTCCCTCGACAGGCGAAAAGCCGCCATTAATACCCTTCCCAACCCATTCCTCGAGCCAATCGAACTTGCCAACAACTCGACCGCCTCCATTTCAGAGACAATTTCTACATCGCTAAAGAGTCACGTCCGCGTGGAACTTCTCATCTGCAACGCAGGAATCCTGTAACATGCTCCCCAGAAGTTCGCAATCGAGGATGAAACACTGTCATTGTAGGATCTTTAGATACGCAGCTGTGTCTTATTCTGTTGGTCCGGGAAAAGTACTTCGAAGAAACCCAACGCGGCTCGTGTCAGTTTATCGATTCGACAATCAACCCGGTGCTAATTTTCCGGCTTCGTGAATCCCATGTTGACTTTCCACCACTAGACGGTTGGAATTCAGCATCTTCTGGCAAGACAACGACTGGAGAGCGCCGACCTGCCTATGAGAGGAAACCCTCTCGAGCCATGTCCCATGACCCACAGTTACTCCATAGAAAGTCGGAGAACCTGAAAACATTACTCACATCTAGGATGGTGCACTCGTCCAGTTCTTGTACCAACGCCTTCATGGAGTCGAATTCCTTCACACTACCAGGCTGGACCTGAAGTCGGCCTTGATCGACAATCTCGGCGCGTAGCAACTTGTAATCCTTGTATCTCAAGATCTATAGTGTAGCATATTAGCAAGACCCATATACATTTTCTTCCCCGTAACACCCATGAATAAAAATATCATAGTCCTAGAAAATAGGTCCAGCATAATCAGCTTTCCCATTATGGACCCCGACCGCTCGATATCCGCAACAATTCTCTACACTACAACCATCGAGAACCATCGACAAAGTGGCGACAGAGCTCCACCGGCATAACTTCGTTAACATCTATGAGAACGTAGATATTCCTAACCTTGACACTCTCAACCCAAGCCCTGACACCCTCTCCACCTTCCGATTCCGCGATCATAACTCCTGGGGGCCGCGCCCCCGTCTTGAGACACACAGCGCAATCGTACTTCTTGGCCGCTTTAACAATGGCTGTGATTTTCTTGCGCGAGGTCATGTGGTGCGTTTTGATGAGGGCGCGGTGGAGCATTGGTGGGTCATTTCAACGTTGTCGGTAGGGACTGGAGAGGGACATTGAGGAAATTTGAGATGAAGTCGGTAGATATCTATATGGGAGTAGTGTCTGGAGCAACTATCAAGCGGACTACTAATCTTGGGAATTCATAGGGCACAGATTCAGGATTCTGGAATTGATACTGTCTATTGATAATGAATCAATAAGAATAATTGAAACGTTATTGACCGTCTCAGAGCGGAATCATGCCCGTTGTTTAACGCTGACACCCATATCCGAATGAGAGAGATGCATAAGCTCGTCATGCTGATTCGCTCCAATGAAGAAATCTCATCATCAGAGTCGCTTTAATCATGTTCAGCCGCGCTCAATCTGGAAGTTGGTGTTCGTGTCTTCCTCAATGCCCATCCCTTGATCGCAAGGGTGATGATTACCCACGCCATCAGGAAAGCAGTAAAGCCCATTATAATCGTGAATGGAAACATGGCGTGAATATCGTGATCCTCCATCGCGGCCACGGTGTCCTTGTTGCTAACTATGAAGACGAGACCCCCAGATATGAGGCAGAATGAGCTGATAAGCTCCGAAGGAGGCCGAGAAGGTAGATATGAGGTTGGTGGAGAGATGTATATCATGATATATGTGATTGCTCTCGCAAGAGCGAAGCCAACAAAGAGTGTGCCCCATTGCTTATGTATCGTTGTTGAGACCATCGATGATTGATCATGGGAGCTCATCAGCAAGCCTAGCAGGAAAATGATAAGCGCTGGGAAAGGATTCATTGAGGATGCGTAAGACTTGGGAGGCAAGAACGGATCTCCGGTACGCTGGGTTCGATGTGCAGTAGCAGAAGCCACAATCGTGGTGTTGAGGAAGTTCCGGACCTTCTCCGACTCTACAAGCATCCCACAAAGGCCGCCACCAAAGAACAAGATCGAAATTGACACATGTTCATAATCTTGGGCACTCCAGGCGGATCCCCACGCAGCGAGATGCTCGAGCCAGACATTGGACACGCCGTACAGAAAAATGACGAACGACTCGACGAATTCGGCCGACGGCATGCGGAAAACCCGACGATTGACGATCCCAACAGGAGGCTTGACATTCCACGCCCATCCCATATCGGCAAAGCAACCCATCCAGCGTCCGAGCGTAAGTAGGCCATACCAGAAGAAGATACCGCCCTTCACGCTGTGTGCCATGCCATTGAATATGCTATTGCCACGGAAAACGCCCCCATATACAACAGCGCCACTTATTATGGCAACGAAGCCCAGCAGTAAACTTATGCTGTTGATGATGCTGTCCATAACGTTCAAAGTGTGGATCGTCTTGCGTGATAAGTTAGCGGGTACACCCAACGTAAATCTGTGCAATTTCGCTTGACACAGCAGGCCTAGCTTCTCTGTACAGTCTGCCTCAACATCTGCGCGAGGATTCTTGTATGCATGTAGCTTCTGCTCCTGTTCTTCCTTGTGCGGATCCATCATCGAAGATACAGATTGGCTTCGGGACGATTCAGAAGCGGTGAAATGACCGCTGCCGTTCGAATATCTGTACGCGTGTGTCTGTTCATGTTGCATTACCTTTTCGCTCACGGGATGTAGAAACGCTTCCTGCTCTTCTGACCTGGCTTCAGACTTTCCAATACTGGCAGCGAATTTCACGATCTCAAGGACGCATTGTGCCAGGATGATCCCAGTGAGGAGCCAGCCGACCTTGTTATGAGCATTGTTCTTGTATAGATTCGGGGTCTTGCTTCTGTAGACGATCCCTAACAATGAACCAACGCTGTGCACCCCCAAAAATGCGAGCCGAACAAAGAGAATCAGCCGATATCGAGCGACGCTGAGCATTACAACTGGGAAGTAACCATTCAATCAGCACTGCGAACTGTCATAGCCCGTAAGATACACTCACCTATGGGGAAGATGAAGAACCACGCAACGATCATGAGTCCACTGTGTGCCAGCACAAGGGCCCCATTTTTCGGGTATGCGAAGTAACTCTGCGGTGACCCGCCTGTTAAGTTTGCTCTTGTGCTCATACTAGACATATTCAAAGGTTCCATGCCTGTCATCGCCGCCTCATGGTTATCATAGCCATGGGTCAGCACCCGGGGTATCACCCCGAGTAAGGTGAGTACCGCGACACAGGTCAAACCCTTTGTATGTAGCATGGGGACTGTCCTTTCCAAGGCTTTGCAACTGGATCATTGACCTCAGAGATATGTGCAAAGATATTGCCGGCGTTCACGAATTACGATCTTGAGGATCGAGCAAGTAGCGAGTTGAGATGAGGTTGGTCATGAACTGCAGGTTATATACAAGGCCGCAAGAGGACTTGGTGTGCGAGCAAGTGAGCGAAGCCTGAGCTGGCGGTGGAGGACGCGGATATACTATGTGTGGAACGCACCCTCGGCAGCCGCTGACAGCGATATGTCAGCTGCATCCTAACGGTGATGGTCGGAAGCTTCATGTTTAGTCAGTGAATCGAAGCAGATAGAAAGTCGGGAATCGCCAATGACAACAAAGTACGTGAAGGCATGCAGTTGGTGAGTCAGTGGATGTGGATGTTAGGAGGATCCCACGCCTGCCGCTCTTCTAGAAGCTCCTTTAGCTCTTTCGCTGTCACTTGGGCCGTGGGCGGAGTATTCGATAGCTATGCCGAGAGGTCCGTTTCCCAGAGGACCTTAGTACCTAGAATATCGATGATCTGAACATGGACATTGCACTTTCCCTTCACCTGAGTTAGCCGCAATTTCGTCAGACGGCTACCAGTCTAGCGTGCAATCAGTGTATCAGGGCATAATTTGCTCAAATGAAATTCTGCCCGTCTGTTGTGCGCGTGATGTTCCAAATATGCACCGATCGCCATTCGGATTTTCGGCCTTTATTAATCTCCATTAACGCCAAAAACACCATGGCGGAGGAGGCGCTAGCAACGCTTGGCGAAGGTCTGTGAGTAATCCAGCAACAACATGTCTTGAGTAATCATACGTACATAGTCCATGGTAGGATGAAGGCGTAGTCTACCTTCCATCCGCCATTATCGGCTTCTGGCTCGTACCCTATCTCCGCGCCTCTAGAATGGAGCAGGTGGCTTCATAAAGTTGACTCAACCAAAGCCTGATATAGACTTGGACAAACTTCAGTCTTCAGCACAGCTATTGATGCCGTTGTCTCAACGGACACCAACTTCTTGACTCAACGGATTTGCTAAGATTGTCACACGGCGCTCATTGCGACATTATTTGACCTTTGTCGTTCACTGCCATACCCAATCTTGGCATTCGAAATTGGCGTAGCATCTAAAGTCATTGCTCAGCCTGTTCTGGGCATGCCTGGGGTCGAATGTCGTTGTTCCTATTCCAGGATAAAGCTTCAGGATAAGGCTTTCCATCCTCTCCCCTGTGCAAACGATGAGGCGTATATTCGGCTGCTCCGAATTTGTGGAATTACTCTTCGAAAGCCATCGAACCGTCATAGCAGCTTTCATCATACTGTTAGCAATGAATGTCGCTGTGAGTGTCATTGAGTTCACTTACCTTTGGTCTGACATTCAGGGCTCAGAAAGGGAGGGTCACAGAGAATCCGATCATATACCCCTTTCATAGTGTCTCAACTCATCTCAGTTGCTGAATGTCAGAAGTGTGATGATAGGAGGTCCACTGACCTGGAATAGTGAGAGGTTGTCTATAATCGTAATGAATAAATTCCTTGAAAACGTCGAATCGATTATCGAACTCAAGTAGACTGATTTCAGGACAGTCTGTTCCCCTTGAAGCCTAGATCCAGTCAATGAGTTGAATCCTACGCGGCGTTCCTCGGAAGACTGACAAGGATATTCTTGAGCTGAACAAAAACACTTGGAGCTGAAACAATACATATCTTCGTAGAAGCAGTAGCATCTTGCAGAAGTTGCTTTGCTATTAACGTAGCTGTCTCATCACTGTACTGATGATATGAGAACAACATATACGAGATTATCATTCAGGACAAGTACCCAGAACTGGCTTGCGTTCCAGTCTTCCGAAAACATGTCCATCGACAATTGAGACTGGGACGCATAAAGGTCGACTCCCTTTCTCAGATTGTCAATTCGATCCTTATGGGATTCCCTGTCTGAATAGAAATCTTGCAACGCTGCAAGAGTATCACTGGGCAACTCGCTAAAACACAATCAGCGATGTTGCGCATTGATGGCTCTGTGTTTCTGTAACTGCCTCATACATCTTGTCGTCGTCGTCGTCATCTTGGCTCATGCTTGTTTGTCCTTGCAATCATAATCTAACGATTGCTGTTGCAGAGGGGCCCAAAGAAGCACCCACGCACCTTAAGCCCGCGCCTATTCTAGTTCAATTTAGGCTCGCGCGAGCAGCCGAGCACCAACTCAGATTTCTACCCGGCCCAAACTCGAGAGCTTAGGGTTTTGATGGAAATGAATCCAGGTCGGAGCATAACAGCATACGTACTGGCATGATGCAAATGTTACAAGACCGTTGCCAACCGCATTGCTCCGGTCACAAGAAATAGCAAACGACATGGCACCTACGATCCCTTCGTTTCAACCGGCCAAGATACGAAACTACGTATTCCGTCTGCCACTTTTCACACGCGTTATAATACTCTTCATCTTTGTTTTTTGGATACTAGAACTTCAATCCGCATGGAATGTGACACAATGGGGTGCCTTAATACCGCAGGAAATCAATCTGGGAACAAGTATGTCTTGAGAGGTGGCCTCGAAGACGGAATCACGTGGAGTGACATACTGTCGAGAATATCTGCTAATGCCTTATTGCTCCCAGTGTATCGACTAAACACATACCCTCTTATTCATCTCGGTTTCATCCATGCGATCCTAAACACGCTAGCACTTGCCCCTTTGTTGGAGCGATTTGAAGCGGATCATGGCACACTGCTTACGGCAGCAATGTTTGTTGGGCGTGCGTTTAAAAATACTCTATTTAGCGAATGGGGATAAGCTAACGCGCCCTGCTATTCAAGCACTGTCCACACTTCCTGCGGCTGCGTACCTATTGATTGAGCGTGGGATCCTGAGGGGGAATACTGCAGTCATGGGCGCCAGGTAGCTCGGATACCACCATATAACCGCCTGGATATTGCGACTGACAATATCTATAGTGTGTGGGTGTTCGTTCTGCTTGGTGCGGAAGCAATAAAAGCATTCAAAGCGAATCCATACTTCGCGTGAGCCTTCTTAGTCTATCCTCTGCGTTCATAAAACTAAATCAAGTGTAGCATTGGCACGAGCCGTATACCAACGTGGACTACTCCAATCCTTGCACTCATATTCGTCACTGCGCTCGTGCCAAATACCTCCTTCCTCGGCCATCTCTGCAGTCTCGGAGTTGGTTACGTCTGTATGTTTTGACCTGTTTGCTCTCTAAGCCCCATTTTGCAATCTTAACCAACAGCCATGGCATCCATAAGCTTTGACTGACCATTGACTCTGCTGCAGATGGCCTAGGCTACCTCAAAATCCTCGCTCCTCCCGAGAAGGTCCTCCGATGGATAGAGGGAAAGTTAAACCTTTTGGGTCGTCTACCACATTACATCTCGATAGATCAAAAGACATATGGCAGATATGGCGTCCTCCCAACCACAAATGCTCCTTCGATGCCTGGCGCAGGCGATGGATCTGTACCTATGACATATATGGGACCCGGAGAAAGGCTGGGGCCATGAGCTGCGTTATCTAGTGGGTGGTTGAATTAGTCTCCAATATAAACGGGTAAAAAGACTACAAGGCTCGTGCGAACAAGCATGTCCAAATCAGCATTCGGGAACAACACGGCATTCGCGTTGAAAAGCTTGAATAAACGTCAGACTCTCTTGACCTGATATAGCGGATTATTGCCGACTCAATACACGGGACGGATGTATGCTGAATGGCAAATAGCTGGATCATCACATTGTTTAGTTCCGCAGTCCGACATTGAGACTCCAGTTTTTCCCACTTGATGCTAGATGGCAATGTCTCTTGTGGAGCTAACGCGCGTCGAGAAAAGTTACGAATTCCGTAATTATTCCAGGCTTTCGAATCAGTGAATCATGAAATATAGAGAACGAGGTCAGCGAACATCCGTGGGACCGGTAAGGTCCAAGTCCACGTAGGAGACTCATCAGCGACACAAGAAGTCTACTGCTTTAACCAATAAAGATTCCAGACATGTAACCGTCACACATGCTGTACTCAGAGTCCTGCACACGATTACATCTTACTTCACTGTCAGAGGTTGACGTTAGTCTCAGAAGACAAATCCACCAGGGGCGGGTGGGCGGCTACTTTACTTAGGCCAAGAGAAACCTTCGACGCGAAGGCAAACCGGCAACTACCCGCCTACCTAACCTAAACGAGACTGATACCGAAGGACTTAATAGCGAGCTCATTCTATGTAATTGTTGCTCCATGGCACTGATCTGTGAGTGTTCCCGTTGCTTTGACAGGATGCCACGCAGATTATGACTTGCTGACTACCCTAGAAGTACCGACCTTGTTAGCTCTGCGGCGAGATCCACGGTTGGTCAAGGCGCCCCCATATCTCTCAGCTCTATGTGTATTAGTCGGAGTACTTTGGCTTTGTCTCCTACCACTCAATGAATATTCGAGACACACCTACATCTCAGAAAATGCCTTACTGCCGGGCCAGGTGCACACTTATTTTGGAGGTAGCGAACACAACGTCTTCAATGCATACAGGCATGAGATACAGGCATTGGCGGACAAGGAGCAGGGAGAGTAGGTTCTTCGTGTGCCTTTGGTGTTGGCAATTTGGCTCTGATCATAGTGACTCCTTAGCATTTCTTTGAAGCTTGCCGAAATATTCAAGTCCGCAGGATTGAGATCTGCAAGGCAAAAGTATGAATATCACGCTGCAGGCAAAACTTACGAGGGAGAGAATATATACGCCGTAATCCACGCCCCACGAGGGGATGCCACAGAGGCTGTTGTGCTGGTTGCTGCTTGGACAAATATGGATGGAAAGCTGAACCAAAGCGGAGTAGCGTTGGTTCTAGCATTGGCAAGATATTTCAAAAGGTGGTCACTTTGGTCGAAAGATATCATTATCTTGATCACTGGCGACAGCAGAGCTGGACCCCAAGCTTGGGTCGATGCCTACCACGACGAGCACGTTCCTCTGTCCGTAGCCCCATTGCCAGTCAAAAGTGGAGCACTGCAGGGCGTGGTGATTGTTGACAACGCTTTGAACCATCGCTTCGAGTCTTTACACATTGTCTACGACGGCGTCAATGGCCAATTGCCGAACCTTGATTTATTCAATACTGCCGTCTCTATTGCCAGTGGCCAACTAGGTATTGGCGTCTCCCTTCAACGCATGTGGAAGCACAACGACAGCTACAAAGAGCGTCTGCAGACAATGCTGCGTGGTATGGTCAGCCAAGGTTTGGGTCATTCTTCAGGTCCCCACAGCAGCTTTATTCCGTACCACGTCGATGCGATCACTTTGCAGGCTGTGGGCGAAGGTGAGCAAGATGACATGGCAATGGGCAGGTGTGTCGAAAGCATATTCCGAAGTCTCAACAACCTTCTCGAACATCTCCACCAAAGTTTCTTCTTCTATCTACTCATGCAGGTAGACCGCTTCGTCAGCATTGGGACGTATCTTCCTAGCGCTATGCTCGTTGCTGTCAACTTTACCATCATGGCAATAGCCCTGTGGACTCGCAGTGGTCGCCAGCGGGCACCCAAGGTTGCGACAAGTATGCCTGAAAAAGGCGAGAAGGCGAATATGGACCTAATCGAAAAGGATGGAATGATAGCTATTACCCCCAAAGAGGATCTGAGGGTTCTCGAGAGGCAACTGTTCGTCCCTGTAGCCCTTGTTGTCTCCCTTCACTTTCTCGGAGTCGTGCCGCTCTACATCTTCAATAATGCTTCTTGGAAGGTAAGTTATGACACTCTTCTCTCGAAGCCAGCGGTAGATGACTGACAGGTGTAGGATCTTCCGTCGTATTTCCTCCTGTTCACTCTCGTATCCGCTTCCTTGCCGGCCATCTTGGCTAGTCTTATAAATCGCCAATCGCCCCTCACCCCCCAACACTACCTGCTTCTACAGTCATTCTCCCTGCTGCTCTTGGGTATGTTCCTCGCGACGTTGGCGACCCTGAACTTCTCCCTTTCCTTATTCGTTGGTCTCCTATCAACACCGCTATCATTCATTGGAAACGCATCATCCGGCTCGATAGGAGCCAAGGACGTCGTCCCCACTCGAACGAAGAGCTTTGCATGGAATCTTGCACTGCAACTCTTGTCGCCACCCGTGGTGCTTTGGATGGTATGCTATGTTTGGGGCGCCGATGTTGGCGATCTGCTAGCGGAGGCAGCTTTTGGGTGGCAGGTCAACGGGCTATGGACGCAGGTCGTTGTGTGGTGTGTTTGGTGGCCGGCTTGGCTGGCTGGAGGTGTACTCATCAGTCCGGTGCTGTAAGCTACTGTAGGAACTCAATTTATACACCACGGCCATGAAAGTATAATACACGTGAGCAACCGTTACTCGTACCGTCAGGGCCTATATCCACAATCCTTCAGATTTCGCCGCTTTGCTTCTAGTAACAACACATTGAGAATACTATGCCGCTATTCCACACGTCACAGGTCAATTGATCTATAGTCATGCTGACGCTCTCCATCAATGCTAAATGCGCGAGAGGAACGATTATGCTCTTGGTTCGTTATCTCCTTTACGCAGCCCAGACGTCCTTGCCCACCCCTTCGATCCAATTGCCTAGCTGGTTGACACTACTATCCCACTCTTTCAGTCTGACCCTCATGCTGTCAATTTGACCTGGATCCAGAACCTTTGGCTGTACCCAGTTGATCCTCGCAATCTCAGCTACCTGATCAATACTTCCCTTAAGCAAGCCCAAGCTCAGTGCTTTCATGATCAAGATTTCAATATCCGTAGGTTGTACATTTGTCTCGTCGCTAATCGTCTGGAAAGTCATCGCGCGGTCGTGTGGTGGACGGCGAAAAACTGCTTCTGTTAGGGCGGATAGGGAAATCTTTTGGTAGAGGAACTCTTTGTGTCGTTCTAGTTGAGGGGCTTTTGATAGATTGGCTTCGAGGACGGGATATGCGCCTAGATCGCCACGATTGAATGCGTAAAGCAAGTCGCGCAGCCAGGCGTGGGGGGTCGTTGAGAGTGTCTCGAGAATGGGGTGGAGGAGTAATTCGCCAAAATTGTATATGGAGTCAGAGACTAGAGCTGCGATACTGAGATCGTAGGCACGTGATCGGGCATCTGTAACTGTGAGGCTAGACAGATCGATGCAGGCAAGATAAAGAAGGGCATTTTTGTAGTAAGCGGCAAAATCTGCGTTGGCTTGGTAGTAGCTAGCGTTGATGCGGTAGAAAGTGGCGTGCACTTCTGTTTCCACGGAGTCGAAAGTATCGAGTATCGACTCTGCGGTATCAAGGTCTTTCCGAGCGCCGCTGAGATCCTCTAATCGTAATTTTACCTCTGCTGCTGCAACTAACGCGTAGACGTAGGCATCTTGTGAGGCTGGCTTGTTGACCTTCTTGGTCAAATCTGTTAAGAAGCTTAGACGTCCCTTATCATCTAAACCAAGATCAGCAAGAGTAACCTCAGCATTTCATCTCATGAGTGCCAACCTTGACATTGTGAAGCAGCCAATAGCCCCAGCGAGACGAACTTTAGTTGATTAATCTTCTCGGCGAAGCTTAGTATGAATTGCCTAAAAAGTGGCAAACGCTGTGGATAGCTGGCGCGGTCGTTAAAGAAATCGACGAGGACATCCGTGAGCTGATGCCATAGCTTGCGATCCCAGAAATCCTCTATTTGCAAGAAGCTTGCCTGTAGATCTTCAGGTGCAGCTTCTCGCTGTTCCGCAAGGAAGTTCGAGATAACCTCTGGATCCATAGCTGTACCTATGCTGATGAGATTCGAGTTGATTGTGGAAAGGCAAGTCCCGAGTTCATGGAAACTTGAAATACTTCCTCGCTCTTAGGGGTGTCAACATCCCACCGGGGGCCAAGCGGCGCGGCTATCTAGAATACCTATGGGAAGCGCGCTAAGATTGCCCGCAATATCTACTTACTTTATTCATGCCATGGAGATCCACTTCTCATAGGCGACCATTGGAAGTATGGTCCAGCACGTAGCCATGCAAAAGTGCTGGGCGATCCGGCTTCCTGATGGTCTGCGAACTCTAGGAAAAGTGTCAAAAGCGCGCAATGGATCCCTGGTATTCCGGAGAGGTATACAGGATGTCGCTATATCGAGAACGGGGAAACCTATCATACGAATCCAAGGTGGCAGGTAAGAGCAAGCATCTGTATTGGGGAGGGACTGGGTTGCTTACGGCTACTTTGTAGATCAGCGCTCGGAGGTATGCTATGATTGCTCGAGTGATGGACATTTATTGATCGAAATCAGGACACACAGCAACAGTATTTGGCGCTACAGGCTTTCTGGGTCGGTACATCGTCCACAGGCTAGGTACAACAACAAGAGGGAGAGAAATTGGAACATCAATGGCTGACGGAATGAAGCTTCGAGAGGATGCACCGTGGTTGTGCCCTTTCGGGAAGAGATGGCAAAGCGTCATCTAAAGCCTACGGGTGATTTAGGGAAGGTTATATTCATGGTCAGACTCCGGCATACCTCCTCTATGTCAGGGGCTGACTCACTAGTCAGGAATATGATCTCCGAAACACTGCCTCACTGGAAGAGAGCGTTCGGCATTCGGACGTTGTCTACAATCTCGTTGGAAGGGACTACCCGACCAAGTACGATCACACCCAACTTCGGGAATGCCCATGTTGAATCATTGCAGAAATTTCGATCTCGAGGATGTGCACGTCGAAGGGCCGGAACGGATTGCCGAAGCTGTGGCTAAATACGATGTTGATCGCTTCATACACGTTTCGTCGTACAACGCGAACAAAGACTCTCCATCGGAGTTCTTCCGCACCAAGGCCCGCGGAGAAGAAGTGGTACGAAGCATTTTCCCAGAAACCACCATTGTCCGCCCAGCTCCTGTGTTTGGTTTCGAGGATCGCTTGTTGCACTCCCTTGCACGAATTTCCAACATGATCACATCTAACCATATGCAACAAAGGTTCTCGCCCATTCATGTAAGTGATTCGTCCGTGCCCGTTCCTAATGCATGAAGTGATTATTGTTCTCAGGCTATCGACTTCGGAACCGCATTATCCCACATGCTTGAGGACGATACCACAGCCTCGGAGACTTTCGAGCTCTATGGACCTACGAACTACTCGATGGCCGAAATTGCGGAGCTTGTGGACAAGGAAACCTACAAACATCGACGGCATATCAATATACCCAAGCCTATTCTGAAGCCCCTGGCAAAGTACCTCAACAAACTGATATGGTGGAAAACCACCTCCGCAGACGAAATCGAAAGAGAATTTATAGATCAACAGATCGACCCTAAAGCGAAGACTTTCAAGGACCTGGGTATTGAGCCAGCTGAGCTGAAGAATTATACATTTCACTATTTGGTACGTCCCCACAACCTTGGAATGAAGTCCATACCTAATGGAACCTTTCTCTGTAGCAAGATTTTAGAAGCTCGTCGTTCTACGATCTCCCCCCGGCAACGGAGCGAGAGAAGAGAGAGGAAAAGAAGTATTTACATGTTATTGACGATCAATGACCGGCATAATTGTAGACCTTTCCTTCTTCCACACGTAAGGGACCCTACATCTTCCATGTATATCAACGCAGTGGATATTCGAATAGAGAAGGAAAATTCATTGAACCCTTTTGTCTCAGTGCTAGTGTATCTCCGTTCGAGGGTCCGAGGCAAAGATCTGATGCTGGAAGCAGAGCGTATGGGCTAGTATATTCCGGGCGAACTGCATCCACAACCCCGAGCTTTGCATGCAAACCTTGATATTCATGAAGCGCTAATCTCGCCATTTCTTTTCAGTATGAATGGGGTCCCCTAACGGTTCGAGTCCCAAAATCCTTACTGCTTGATGCGAGGAACGAAGCAAGAAGCCGAAAAATATCAATTGTGAGCTGGTAAAACGTATGGACTAAAAGCATAGATCCCTGGAGGAATCGACTTCGCCATGAGTCTTCAGAGTAAAAAAGGTCTTGTCGCGCTGCCTGTGTTCCCTTGTGCCTTGTTCTTTGTAGCTTGAACCCTTTTTTTGACAGACTGGTACCTCCCAGACTCCCCGAACCCCTGAAGATATGGCACGGCCAGGGAACTAATTTAGCATGAGTATGTGATGCGTCGAGTTTGCCTGAAGTCTACCTCGTGGTAATGGATACTTCGCCGACACATCTAAAGCCTCGCAGCCACTGTGAGAGACGGTAATCTCGGTCCATAGGAATACTAAAACCCCAACCAAACCAGCCCGTCACTCTATCTCTGTACCTGAGAGTGTTCTCACCGTTGCCGTAATCATCGTCAAAGATCACGCATTTGGTCCATCTGCTACCGAAGCACGACAGTTTTTCGATTTTCGATTGTCCCCTCGGACCTACGGCGCCTTCATGATGCGATTGCCTCAGCCTTTCCCTCGAGAGCATGTCTCGCTGTACAAATCTTCATTTCGATGAAGGCAGTGCTCATTGAGCAATTCGGTGTAGTCGTCCATCTTGATCAACTTTAGTGCAAGGGAGTGGAAGTCGCCTCCTGCTGAAACGTCGTCCTGACCTTGGTATTTTTTTAAGACCAGGACAGCTAGATATATCTCACTCCCTCCATGGAACATTTCCTCATGGTCCTAGTCTGCATCAGAGCTAAGTAAGTGATTGCTGGTAGAGCCTTGCTGTGTCGACAAGCCCGTCCACTAAATCCCAGTATGTTCCGAGTTCAGTCATGAGCAGTCTTGATGGTTGTTGAGGGCTAGTGATTCGTCGTCCTCCTAGTCAATTGTTATGATGGTTCTTAGGACATTCCCTTCATCTGATTGGCCGCCCGTTCTCCCATCCGAATACCTAGCTTTAGATCGTTCCGATCAGTCTCCCTCAGCTGATCCAGTAAACGTTTTCCTCACTAGCATTACACTGCAAAGTCGTAGCCTTTGCTCCGATTTCCCGACATTGCAGCTGTTTTTGAGAACCTTACTTACCATCAACGATGTTCAGACCGGACGTGGCACGGAACACTGTACTAATACCCCATCTCATCCTATGGATCCCAGCGATTGGAAATCATTCCATCCTCGATAATCATAACGACGGAACATGTTGTAGCGCCAATGAATAACGCCAGGCTGGATAGTCCAGTAAAGCTGCCAGTACTATTGCAATAACAATTCATCTGGATTTACCCTCTGATCACATCTTGTCAAGAACCTACCATAGCTATCTCCGATACCTTTCGGACTGAGACGGTTTGAGCAAGGGCTGAATACAGAAGCCTTAGTTCCTGATGGGCCAGTAGCGGGAGCAAAGAGTTGTACAGTATCGAAGATTATGTTTGAGATGAGGCCACAGCACAGAATCTGCGCCAGATTATCGCTCACCTAGAGTAGAGTATAGCGAGCGCAGCACCTGCGTTTACAGAGCCGCTGTCTCTCAACATGTCACAGAGGAGAAATCGAGCGGATTAATGTCATCAACGACCTATCAATGAATGTCTGCCGCATTACCTGGCCCTTCAATCTTTCTTGCGCATGCTCATGAATCAACGAGAAGAATAGTTCGAGGATGGCGGTATATGCCAGTAGATAGTATGTTGGAGACTCGAATAATTTGAGGTGTGATTAAATACCAGAAGCGCTACTCCATAAGTTGGCGCTTGTCAACAACGAAGCTTGCTTCGACTAGCGTCAAGACGGCGATCTGCCGAAAACCCTAAATCTCGGCTTGTTGCAGTAGCAACCCGTGTTTATCAGTGCCCTGCCACCACATCTCCAGCCATTTGATATTTCCTGCCACAGTTGCTTAGGATTCTTGGTGCGCATAGTGGGGCATCTAGGACTGAAACTCATCCTTTGCAGCATCTATACACTATCATCAACAAGAAAACTCACCTTTTTGTTTGTTTAGGAGAACTATCTGACGATACTATACGTAGCCTATCCCCATCTATCCAATCTTCGGAAATCCGAAACTCGACATACATACATTCCTCGATCATATACGAAGCATTCCAAAGGCCTCGTCTATTATCTCCAAGAGCTGAGTGACCACAAAGGGATTGTCCTTTTCGAAGGACAGGTACATCCGAGTGGAGGTGGAGGTGATTTCGGACAGCCAAGATGCCTAACATGAGATTTGCCGTCGGGCTGCAACGTATGTCTTTTTCATCCAGATATCCGTGAACGAAGGCAATGTGAGCTGAACTCCTCACTCTAGGGCTGATACCGTTCCTCGGTTACCACCATGTTCTCATGATCCTCATCGCTATTGCCATTATCCTTCTCTGTATGTATCTTCTATTCTTCTCCAATTCTTTCAAAGCTGACACTTCCACCAGCACTTCTCCTTGCAGGCTGCTCATCCTCCTCTCCCATAATACCGGACATATTCCTCATCTCCCTGTACTACAAATCCTACCCTCCGAACTTCGCGCCCTCACAGGTCGACCCTGGCGTTACGACAGCAATCGCAAATATTGTTGGCCAAGCACACTTGGAAGTCCGAGTTGGGTACTTCGGAATTTGCATAAACCCAGACGGCGGTGCATTTCTCTGCTCGAATAATGCGACAAGTTTAGCGACACAGGTGTCGGTGGACCAGGATCCCTTGAATTTGATATGGGTGGCTTCGACGTTCAAGGACAGCATTGTGTTTCCATACTTAATGTAGGAGTTGTTGCGGAACCGGTTCAAGAATTCAATGCTAATGCCACTTCTAGAATCGTTGCTATCATTCTTGCCTTTATCTGCTTCCTCCTCCTCGCCACCTTCCCCGGCTGGCATGAAGAGACCGACGAACGGGGTTCGGAAAGAGACGTGAAGCCTTTCCCTTCGAGGCCAGTCTCCCAGATCGCTCTCGCCCTCATCTTTGTTGCTTCGGTCTTCGTGTTGGTTTCCGTTCTATGGCAACATACAGCATCAGTGGCAGCAAGTACGATAGCCCAGGATCTGGGGAACGGAAGCGTGAAGAGTGGGGTCGGCACCACGGCGATGGTGCTGGGTTGGTTCGGATTCGCATTATTGATCGTCGTCACCATTGGATTACTGGTTATGATTCTGAGTATAAGCCTGTTGGATCGATTAACGGACGAATGATAGAGTGCACGGCGTCGATTTTACGATGCAAAAAGATTGGGTAGAAAGGAAAGCCGGAGACGGGACCGATTGATTATATTGAAAAATTTAAGCGAGCATTGCGTTGATGAACAGAGGACCATGGAACTCACATATACCCTTCTTCAAGCCGACTGTACAAAGCACCTTTAAGTCTCGTCGTTTTTCTCCAGCTGTACTGCATTTTCGGGGTTTGGGAAGTGACGGCCGTTCGATAGTGGTGATCTGGAAGGATGCTGAGATTCAAGCATCAATACACCTAAGAACGCTGTACAGACAGGGACCGAAGAAGACGCACAGTCAGAGTTAATACCAAGAATGATGTTTCTAAATTCATACCCACCCTATCATGTGAATTAGCTATTGCGGAGTGACGTGCACTTGAAACATTATCTTACCGTCGCAATGAACGGAATGAATATTGCAAGTTCTTAATGCAGCTCCGTAATTGTCGCGCCCGCTCGATGAACGGAACCGTGTCTATTCACTTACCATAAGGCAAGCCCCCACCTAAAGCTGGAAATGCCGCATTGTACCCTTCTCCGTTGGGAACGTAATCATCATAGTTCGGCTCGCTCCTTTGAGCATTGTACCGACCACTACCCGTACCAACGTCATCAAGAGATTTGTAGCTTCCTCGTTGCCCACCTCCTCTGCCCCTGTTGCTGCCACCTCCACCTCCACCTCCACCTCTGCCGGAGGCCCCTGCCCTTCCCCGGTTGTTATTAGTATTGCTTCTGCCACCACCGCCTCCACGAGTACGGTTTTGATAGCCGCCCCTAGGCCCTCCGTTCGCACCATTAGGTCTTCCATTTGTCTCGTTACCATGTTCGCCCCTAAAGTTCTGCTGCGGTGGAGTGTGCCGTCTCTTCAAATTTTGGCGTGGGTAAAGGTTGTCATACTCGCTCTCTCCCTCGACCACAGGCTCAATGCGTAGCTGAACCTTTTCATCAATTGTGGTTTGGAATACGTACTGCTTATCCGCACTGACGGGCTGCCAGTTCTGGATCCGGTTTGCATCTGCAGGGCGTGCGGCTCTGTGGTGTGCAAGGAGGACGAAAGGAACGTGATTATCAGTATGAATTTGGGATGTTGGTGGTACAGGAGCAATACGTGCAGCCCAGACTCTATTGTCCCATAGTCCGAAGCCTGTTACCTGCCAAGCCTGCTTGCTACCTATACTGCCAACTTTGGCAAAGACGTACGGTTGAGCGGGTCCGAATGTGATGAGAACATTGTTCGCAAGATATTTGATATCGCTCTCATTGGAGTTTGGGGGTAACTTGACCAGTGTGAGCAGATTGGCTGTATCCATTGGTGTTAAGAAGTAGCCAGTGTAGAAAATTGTACGCTTTATTTCGAGGAATTTGCCGCTTTTCGTTTGGGTATTATGCTGATTAATCATACGCTGGACTTCAGAAGTTTCGACAATTGGATCAAGGGTCTTTGCTTGATCTGTAATTTGAATAACTTCGGCTTTGATGGTCTTTCGAGGGCTGGGCGCCATTGGGTTGAGTAAGTCTGCGTTGAAGTGGGCGAAGAAATCACGGAAACCTTGCGTGCTACGCACTCTTCAGTCATGCTACAGCCTCTTGATCTTGTGACCTACTCACTGTCTTGGTCTATCTTCGTAGATTCGTATCTCGTTCGCATCGTTGTAGGTGCGGACCAGATCTTCAAGGATCGACTGTTTATAGTGCATCGTGCTTCGAAATCGTTGATTATTTGGTCCAGCTTGGGGTTTCAAGCAGACCATATCAAATGATAAGTTTTTGGCCGCGACGATACGCTTGATCAGGTTTGCGAAATTACGCTCGCCGCGGCCTGTGAGCAGCACTGTGAGGGCGTCCTCCTGTTCGGAGCTGAGTCTCACGAGGTCAACCTATAGCCCATCAATCGTTGCCTCGACGCAAACTTCTCCCACGTACTATCTGTTCGTTCCACCAGCCTTCCCATCCTTTGGCTTCTTCTTTGTCTATGCCTTCGCCTGTGGCCTCAAGGATGTGCTGATCATGCCACCACCCTCCGTTGACGAAACATTCCTGAGTTTGCAGGAAACCTACACAACTTGGACTCCATAGCTGCTGGTTTGGCAATGGACTTATGAAGACTAGTGCTGTTAGAGACGATGAGTGCTTGAACTTCCAGGGCTCCCTACGCGTGTTGTCGAAGTCGTAGACATGAATGGCTTTAATGGTGTTCACAGCTACCACTAGGTCAGACAACTAGAGAGCGGAATCATACTAGAGCTTACAGGGCAGCTCTCGATCGTGGCATGACCATCTTTTCAAGTTTGTGAGGGTATGGGAAAATGCCTTGCGCTGGTCTATGTGCCCGTTGGTCCATGGTGCAGCCATCTTCTTGGAATTCTTCTTGGAAATTATCCCCCTCCAGTGACGTAGCATGCAGTGCTACTTCATGTTCGGATATCGTTTCATGTTAACGTAGAAGAGTAGGTAGTACTAGATTGAGAAAGTGCGGAATCATGTCGCGCTCTAGCGTCATGCAGGACACACGGCTTCCTTTCCGTGCCCGCCTTGCCCGCCACCCCGCCACAGTAAGCGCATGCAAGACTTTGGCACATTGTTTTGGCCTTCCTCTGAGATCGCATGGAGTATGATGACAAACAACAGAAGGTGCTGAAGAGTACACTTGAAGAAGTTCATGCAATTGATCATGATCCGGACAACTGTGTGGATAATTGTGTAATCTGCCTAGAGTCCGTCTCCGAAAGAGCTTTCGTTGTCCCGTGCTGTCACGATAGCTTTGATTTTCTATGCATTGTTAGCTGGTTACAAGAGCGCTCGACGTGCCCATTATGTCTGCCAGACCTACTTCACTCATCACCATGGGTCGCGAACTAACGCAATACAGGTAATAATCCAGTGCACTCTGTCAGATATGACTGGGATTCCACCGAAGGCTTCAAGGTCTACAAAGTCACCTCGAACAATGTACAGGCAACTGCTACCAACAACCAATCCTCGTCCCTGAGGCCCACAATTGATACTTTAAATAACCGAAGGCGATCGCGACCACAATCAAGGCGGAGATCGCCAAGATTCAAGACCCAACCCCCAACGAGCGCCGATGCTGCTCTCTTGCGCCGGAGACATGTCTATCGCGACAAGCGGTACTCCCTTCATGTCGGATCAAACCGCATGTCTAGATTCCGAGACCTGAAGCCTGAGCAGTTCAGTCGCGATGAGGAGCTAGTATCGCGAGCACGCAAGTGGGTAAGGCGTGAGCTGCAGGTCTTCGATTTCCTCAGCCCAAACGGCACCGAGGCTGAAGGAGTATCGAGGAGAGCCAACAATGCCGAATTTCTGCTCGAGTATATCATCGCGATTCTGAAGACGGTGGATATCAAAGGTAGCGGAGGACAAGCAGAAGATATGCTGCAAGAATTTCTTGGAAGGGATAATACGAGGCTGTTTCTTCATGAATTGAAAGGATGGCTTCGAAGTCCATATACTTCGCTTGATGATTGGGACCGTCATGTGCAGTACAACAAGACTGCTCCAAGCACGAGTGAACGAAAAGTACCACGGCCTCCCAGTCGTGATCGATCGATCAGCGAGAATCAGCAAGGAGAACACCGAGACGTGGCGGCCTCCATGGCTCCACAATATCCCATTCATGATAGGTGTCATGATCACTATGTACCACAGCATGGCTACCGTCGGTCAAGACAAGAACGGCCAATTCGGTATGAATTAGGGCAAGATCGGCAAGCCCTTGAGTAGGATAAAATGCATCTTTACAACACATTGTATCTAATGATAAAGGTGTGGAGAATAGGAGACTCATTGGCTTATCAAACTTGAGCGAACATGGCTCAATACCTCTCGCAGAGAACAGAACCAGGAGCCTTTATTTCAATCAAGACCCCGTGGAGGTCAATCTTAAAAATAGCGGCCCAAAATCAAACCATGAAACTCGGGTGCCAAAAAATGAGCCCGGTACTCCGTGAATCACGCATAGATGTATGCAAAGGGAGCACAACAAACCAAGTGAAGGAACGGCTATAAGTCATTCTATGCTTTCCTCCCAAATCTACCGCCCCTCTTTCCCTTGGACTGCTTATTCTTAATCTTCAGTGCTCTGAAATTAGCATGAGCCGTCGCACTGATCTTCTTCTTCACTTTTGTCACAAACCCTTCCTTCTCTTCACTCTTACTTTCGACCCCTTTCGTCTTCTGGTTCGCAAGTGCCATTACAGCTTCACCACCCAGCTCATCGCCACTCGCTCCTTGCCTCAACAATTGTGACTCCTCCACAATCTCGCCTTCAGCCTCGTCCCCGCTGTCCCTTCCGCCTTTCCAAACCGGCTCGGGCTTCCATTTCGCAGCATTCGGTCTCATGTTTACCTTCCTCGTCGTCCTCTTCTGTCCCTTCTTCTTCCACACCTTCAACGGTTTTTTATCCCTTTGCTTGCCCTCAGATGCACGTATTTCATCTTCGCTCTCCACGTTGCCATCAGGCCCGAGCGGCATATCCGGTATTTGGCTATCGTTTACCAGAATCTTCGGTTGCCGAGTCTTTATACTAGGAGCGTCGCCATCTTCCATCTCCTGCAGTATGTCCAAGTCTTCATCTAGTCTTGCCTCTTCCATATCCCTCAATCCCTTCACCAGCGCACTAAGTCCCTTGCCAGCATACCCTTTGGGTAATTTGCGCACTGCAACTGGACTCCATGAGATGCCTTCTTCAAGCCCATCGTTCTCTTTGCCAGGGACAGCGCATTGACTGTCTCGACGCAAGAACGTGGGCGTTTCGTCGAAGCGAAGTTTTGAGACGCCGCTTCGTGAGCCAGGTGTGCTGTTCTTGAGGATACGGCTTGCTGAGGGGGTAAGGTAGGTGTTGAGATGGGATTGCTTCGACGCGCTAAGCGGCGATTTGCGGTGGCGTTTACCCGTTGATGGCAGGTGAGCTTCGGCATGCTGAGGGAAGGGCCGCTTAGATGGTGTAGCTTGAACGTTTTCTGTCTTTGGGAGTAACGAGGCGCACTTTGAAGGTGTTTTGCTGTGTGAGCGGGAGGAGAGGTTGTCGAGTAGTCCGAGGACCATGCCATCCTTTTGTGGAGTTGGACCTATGGAAGTGCGGTGGGTGATGGGCGACAGGAGGGTAGAGACAGGAAGGTCTAAAAGATCTGTGGTCGAAGTGGAGAGTGCATGGACGGCCTTGGTTCGCTTACTGGGAGTGACAGCGACAGCGGGAATTTGCGAGGATGAGGAGTGATGGCGCTTTCTTGACGGTGTAGATAATTTGGGTGGGGCAGCTTTCGCGCATGGGTATCTTAGGTCGTTATACTTCTTGTATTTCTCCCCTGAACTTTGTCAATTGCACTGGACGCAGAGACTGCGCAGCTGGTATATCGAACCTATCTCGGGAAGCTGCTTGATGTCTTCGCGTTCAGCCTTGCGACCATTCGTGACAAAGAACGAGGTCTCCCATTCCTTTAACTCTTGGCGAAGAGCTTTCAGTAGTATTGATGTTTCTGTACTGTAGTTGCTGGTTGTTGAAGCCATTGTCAATGTCGAGTATCGTAATCAACAATAAAGACGCATCGTCAATTCATCGGTAACGCGTGTCACTTTGCTCTATTGTCACGCGTTTCCGGCCCGAGGATCTATCCGCAATCTCGGCCCTGGGCCCCCACGCCCCCTAGTCGTAGGAGCTTGCCGACTAGGGGTGCCCCGATTAGGGCTATCTTGGGAAAGTCAGCAAGGACTTTTGACACCAGCCCTCGGCTCCTACCTTAGGCATGATAGCGTGGGTAGTAATTATCAATATTTGGTTCATGTAATACAATTCTAGTGGAGCTCAGATCAATAGAATTAAGCTTACACATGTATTCTAGCTCTCGACGTTGTGATGTTGTTGTTGTTGCGATTGAGCATGGCATGTGGACTAAAACTTTGAATGAAGGAACATCAAGAGCGGTGAGGAACACTCTGCTCGGTGATCGCGAGGTGGGTGATTGGGTCTGTAATGGCAGGAATGGTCACAGCTTCTTCCGTATATGCTTTTTCTACAATCTATGGTAGCTACGGTCAATACAAAAGTGTTGATATGCTTGAAGATGTACAAAAATGATGCCCAAAATCAATGTGGCGTAGTGAACGTATGTAATGCAGTCTGGTCCTGCCAGACCCAAGAAGGGAATTTCGGTCATGAACATCAAACCACCTCCTTACCATCACACGCTCAAGCATGGCCATGCTGTTTCGCCTTGGCCAAGTGTCTCTTAAGATGCTTATGAGCCCGCGGCAGCAAAGAAGGAGCGCCAGCCACCAAGTCCTCCGAGATTGACCGCTTAGCCTTGGAGGCTTGGTTGTTCCCGCGGCCCTGTCTCGCGGGTGCCGCACATCCTTGCTCTGCGGTCCCGATACAGCACGAGATGTTGGGCGTGCCCGTATCGCCGTTGTTCGCGATATTGTCATTGGGAAACGTATATGCGGCGCCTTGGCAGGGTAGGAACCATGAATTGGCGGGACCGTTGGCAACACCTTGCATGGAGTTAAGGCAGACATTGCGCTCCCCTCCAGCTTCATTGGCACATTTCCCGCTCACGGCCCAGAGGTTAATGTTGCAGCCCACAATGGCGGTATTTTTGGCAGAGCAAGTGATTGGGACAGAAAAGCCGTCGACGTAGCTGATGTCGATGTCGTTGGCACCAGTCGTACTGCCTTCGATCTTGCTGTCCGCTGAGTTAATGGTTTTGCCAACGTAAATCCTGCCCGCCCAGCCAGTCGGATAGACGACAGTAGTTGTGGTTCCGAGAGGGGCTGCTTGGGGAGCGCCGATGGCGCTTGGGGAGCCTGCATTATTCAGGTACGAGATCGAGAGAGGGGTGTCCCATTTGTTGGTGATAGCGATTGTCATGACACCAGCACCGGCCACGTCGATGACCGGTGCGGCTGTTATTTGAGAGGCTGCTAGGGTCGCGGACGGCTGAGTATTCGCTTCAGCAGCTTCGGAGGAGAGTGCTTGAGATACGACAGCAACGGCTGTATGAGAAATTGTTTGTGCAGTCGACTGGCTTGGTTTGTAAGCCTTGTCTTCCTGGACCACCGAGGATGATATGCCCGCATTGCTGGACGGTGAGGGCGTCACGCTCGGGGTGCTCGAAGGCAAAGATGCCACGACCGGGGTACTGGAAGGTACAACTGCCACTTTCGCAGTGCTCGAGGTTATAGATGCCATGTTCGAGGTACTGGAAGATGTAGGGATACTGTTTGGTGGTTGAGGCGAAGGACCAGGGACATAGGGGATTTCCACGCCATCAGACATGTAGAATTCCACGGGCTGCATGGTCCGGGATGCGGAGACCCTGCTTTTTCCGGCAAGGACCATGAGCATGGCATAAAACTGGTAAGTAGCCTTCATGTTGGCAAACGCGTTGTAGTATATATATGGATCTGAAAATTGGAAGGGTTATTCAAGTGTCGAGCATAGGAAATCTAGAGCTGAAGAATGGACAAAAATTGCAAAAGGAGTGTGACGACGTTGACTAACGTCAAATGTAAGGAACGTGAGAAAAGAGCGGCGACACTGAAAAGGGCGTTGAAAGACAGATAAAAAGGGTTGATGGTAGGAGGCATGAGGGAGTATATTGGCAAAGAGATGAACCAACATCCAGGAGCTGCAAGCGCTGGATTGCGTTTGCCCATGGCAGCTTGGGCCAGAGCGTGTTTCAGACGGACTTAATTCTGCTCGAATGTTTTCCTCCCCAACGTCCCTACACCAACGAGGCAGTGGGCGCATCGAAGGATGTTGTCTACCTACGCCGCTTGCAGAGAATCATTGATGGAGACCGCAACATGGTGCGGGAGCTTAGCTGGCTCCTGTGCACGATCCAATGAATGGCAAAAACGTGCGGAACAGACAATGTCTAAGATTTGGAAACAGAGACGAATTTTGCAAGCCCACGAGGACTAAGAGAGGAGACGAAAGATGGTGGCATCGCAGGAATCAACCCTTCAGCTTTGACCCCTAAATGGGCATCATTCATAAGACGATTGATGTACCACGTAGCAGTCCTTGTTCCTCTACTGATCTACGCGATCCCACTGGTTGGAAGGGTGTCACTGTCATCTCTGGAGAGCTTTGCCACAGCCATACATCGGAGGTAGCAGTATCTGTAGAGGGTATGGCTGGATCAATGTTTGGTGTGGACGCAATCTCCGATAACAGTATGTTGTAATGCGTCGATAATGCGCTATGATTGGATGATGACAGCTGACGTTGAAATGAAGAGACCGAAGCTGGTGTGGAGACCAAGGTTGATCAAGCGCCGGCCTGAGGAACGAGGATCATTTTGGAAGCCCCTGAAAGTAAGGCTACTACTCGGCTGCGTAGTCAGCATCGTTAACCCGAAGGGGCTTAGCGACCAGCTTGCCTGAGGGTAAGGTACCGCAGGTACCTTACTGTGGCAAAGGTTGCGGGCCTGAAGGGTGCAGGCTGACTAATAGTAATGATGATCATGCGTCTACTGACAGCTATGAGCTACATAGGCATTATTTTGCTCACCGCGTGATAGGGTAACAAGGTAATCAACCTCTCAGCTAAAAGTGAGTCCTCTCGCTTATTAGCTCCGGGAAAAGCCACTAATCACTCCCTGAGCAAGGCGCTAGACGTATTTTATAATACAAACACCACGCTTTCATTCGGCCGGGATCTCGCAAATGCACGCTGCGACGATTATTTGCATACGTACGCCCGTCTCTATATTCTTTCGCCTAAAAATATAAGCAGTAGAGCGAATGAGATACACTATGTTACATCGTTAACATTGGAAAAATTCGCTCCAAAAATTATGCAGATGGCGTGTAGGTATGTGAGTGTACTTTATTTATTCATCGTAGAGGGCTTCGCGGGTAGGAAATCATGTACTTTACGTATGCTGTTGGTAATGTTGTTTTAGGAGGGTTGCCGTTCAGAAGAATTCATGAAGACAAGTGGCTCATACATACGGAAAGGGCGTCGCTCACACCAACGACATCTTACATTAAAATCTCATCGCTTCATTTTCTCCATCAAGGACGAAGATCTTTCATCGTGCTTTGTTTCGTATGCCCTGAGCTGTTGATCGGTCGTCCCCCCCAGCATATCTAGTCTGTGTCTCTGAAGGACTGAAGTGAGAGCGCACGGGAACTCCAGATACGCTCGGAGGATTGCCCAATGCCATGCAAGGTTTAACCATTTCACTAACGTACCACATGACCCTTAGTTTCAACGGCGGTGTCATTTACTGAGACACGAGTATGAAATCATGGAGTCAAGCCAGGAGATACGAAATCATTTGAACATCCGAGCCTCGTCGAACATAGCGTCACCTATAGCGTAATCTCGATCCCTTACAACGGTCAGCAGCTCTCAATCGTTGAGTATTGCGTACAATCGAGTACCAACCCTTTCAGCTCTACCTTAAGGCCACCTCCTGAATGCTCGAGGATTGCATAGCCTGTCTATGTTGTGTCATATAGCCGTAGCTGAAGGGTCAGCAGCCAGGCTTGGACAACGAAGATTGATTGAAAGCTGTTAGAAGCCGCCTATATACCCCTTCACGATTGGTTGAGTGACCGAGGATTCTACGATGACGATGACGTCTGTCAAAAGCAGTGCCGCCTCCTCTCAACCTCCTCCAGTTTCCAGCAAATGAGTAATCATGCTAATAATCACAACGGGCTGCGGAGTATGGAGGTGTGAAGTGCTGAGGTCGAGACTGCTGACTGCTGACTACCGAAGGATGATGGGTGGCCTTGTTCACAGCTTCAAGGTCACTCAAACATCGAATGTTGTGGCAGGGCACTAGTAGACTGATGAGGACTCGCCCTTGGATGGCACTTGCTTTGTCGGTGCCTTGACTTTTGTATAAAGACTACCTCCTGTCCAGCCATTTCCCACAAAGCATCATTCATTATTCTGAGCATTGCACATATAGTACGCAGGATAACAAGGACCTCATCAGCAATCTTGATCAAACACCGGTACACGCCGACACAACCACCATGCACAATCTTCCAACCTTGAGGCTATGCCTCACGTTCCTTCTCGGGCTGTTTCTCCTTGCCCCGCAAGTTTTTTCAGGTCCTCTGGAAGCGTTCCCCGTCGAAACCGAAGCACCTACCAAGCAATTGCATAAGCGTGGGGTACTCGAAGATCTCTACAAGACCGTCTCAGCTGCCAACAAAGTCAATACCGGCACGGCCAAAGCATGGGAACTGTACCCCAACAAAGGCGACAAGGCTGCCGTGTACGCCCCCTCAGAATTCTACGGCTGCACCCTCGTCGTCATCGTCAACGGTCACGGTGTCGTAATTGGGCACTTCGCGCAAGAAAAGCCCGGCAATGTGGTATGCATGGAAGACGACGCCTCCGTCAAGTCGATGATCACCAAGCTGGAAGACGCGGAAGCTCTTGTAGACGTGGACAATCGAGCTGGAACAAGCGCATGGATCGTCTACTCGGACGACACCACGACAAGCTCGCCCGGCTACAAAGCCATCTTCAAAAACCTCAACGACGCAGATAGAATGAATATCTCTAAATATAACATCAGCTCAATTCCCTACCGACGAGGAACCGGCGGTGGGAACACTGACAAGCTCGTGGTCCAGTGGAAACCCAAAGACGACAACAGCGGCGCCACTTTAAACGTCTACATCCGCAGCGACACCGCCGCCTTCACCGGCACCTACGACTGCAATGGCAATCCAGTCACCGGAGGCAGCCGCGTCATGGCGCGTGTAGGTCCCGCTTGCACTCGTACCCTGTCCTCCACTCTACCCGTCATCTCCCTCCGCGCCACGCCTTTATGCACCTACGTTGCCCCAAGACCGCCCGTCATCAACGCAGCGTTCTGCTCGTGCTCCGGGGCCAGTTACAGTCTGACTTCCATCCCCGGCACGCCCGTTGCCGAGGCTTCTAGCTGTGCTTATACCGCTCTTCCAAGTGTGACTGCGAGCGGTCTGAACGGCGCTCCCCCGACTACGGATTTGGCAGCATGCGAGGTGTGTACACCATATGCGGCCAATGGCGCGGATTGCACGAGCATTCCCAATTGTACGCCTAAGCCTACGTCTTGAAACGCTGGTAGCCGTAGATGATTTGCCGTGGAGGTAGACGATGGATTAGCGGCACCCACGATTCCATCGTCTGCATATGGTTCACTGGCCTCGATGAAATGGAATGACGGGGTGATGATGTCGGTAACACTTGTGAAAGGTCCCAGCTAGGTTTAAGGTGTGAGTTCTACTGAAGGATTAGCAGGGTGGATTTAGCGAAGATAGTTGATTACCTACTTATTGTCATTCTTTTGAGGTGCTAAGCCTATCAATCTATCTTCGTCAAACATGTTATGATTCAAAAGACCTAGTCTATCACATACTTTCTCTTTCTTAGATTTTCGTGCGTATATCGGTAAGAGATAACGTCGATGACGGGATAACGAGGTCGACTATCATTCGAGATTACTGAGTAATATGGTAGCAAATGGAGATATTACGGCCGTGGCCCTACCAGTTCAGCCGATCAAGTCAGGTGGCGACAGTGCAATCTCGAATGACCGTCAATCTCGTTATCCATTCATCTACGTTATTTAGGTACTCTTGATAATTGGCGCTTCTGGAAGGCTTTAGAGTAAGGTAGATACCTCATTACCCTAAGTTCAGGCTCAAGTACCTACTTACCTTGTAACTCGTCTAGCTAGCCTAGAGCAACAAGACAATATATTCTTAGGGGTTAGCGAGTGTGCCATCGTGATTGTTGCCACCCCAAAATCGCACCACTTTCTGCTTCCTTCCCTTTTTATGGAAAACCGGACAGTACTTTAAAAACGTAACCCTTGGGTTTCCGAAAAGCCTGGCTTGATGTAACTAACGGGAGGCGGCGCAGAGATTGGATAGGATATAATGAGATATGAGTATTGCGCCCAACAGACGGATAAGAACGAGGTGTCGCCGAATATTGTTTTTTGGAATTGCACAAGAGAGTCAACACAGGTCGCATGGATGCTTCGGCAGAATAGTAGAAACTCGGGTCTCAATGCGCTGTACTTCGAAGATACGAACTCAGCTCTCTACTCCCAGTATGTGATGTCATTTTCTAGCATACTTTGGAGCAGGTTTCCCTCTGGCAACGGACCCTTCCACCTAATAGAAGTTGGATTGTAACTACCATCTACATTGTCTCTACCGTATCCGCGAGGGCGCTCAGGACATGATCAATTCCCATTCCATGGTACTCGACACCCACTACTCTTCGTCCTCCACCCCAATATCTCAATTCGATAAGCTCTGAGACCGATTCTATTCGGCGCCTATCGTATTTTGGACCTCTGTTAGGCCCGTGGTCCTCGACTACCGGATATCTTCTCATTTTGGAAAAGATCACGCGACCATCACTGGTCTCCTGCTTGAGCCAAAACAACAGAAGATTTTGTAGATGAGGAAGTTGGCCTATCATAGTTTCCAGTGCTGTGGCCCACGTGCCATCATTCGCCATTGTAACATGCCGGAGGGTAAGCGAACGAAGAGTGTCGCAATTGTTGAGGAGTAAAGTCGAGATATTTTCCACCGTCACGTTCGCTGATCTGAAACTTAGCTCTTCAAGCCTGTTAAGCTTATGCAAAGAACCCAGGAGGGTTGTGAAGGAAGTCCCTGCTTCATAGAATCCAAGGGACAACTTCCGGAGCCATGGGGCCGATGCGATCAGATGGATTACCCAATCCTCTTGATCGAAGGTCATTGCATAATCCAGCAAGAGCTCTTCGATATGCGACCATGGGGCTACGAAATCTGGCGTCTGACTCAGAGGCATTTGCAGCCGCGGTGTGTCCAGTCTTCCGTTACCGTTGTGGCTACATTGAATAGCAAAGGCTCTCAATGCGAGGCCAGCCTTAGCTACGATGGATAGGATGATTCCCGCAGCGTCGCTGGGGATTAGGCAGTCGATTTCATGAGGCGGTTGATACTCGTCGTAGCTGTGTATGTGGAAAGATCTGCACTTGAGCAGCTTTTGGGAAAGGATGTCTCGCAGCAGATTAGCGCCATTGGGATCATCTGTCAAGCACCCGGAAGGATGGCGACGCCAGTCGAATCCTCGCCCGAGTTTGCCGTCATCTGTAGGCTTAATGTGTAGATACTGCACATGGACCGCAAGGTGCTCAGATTCCGAGATGTCTTGGAGCCGTTGTAGACTTTTGCGACTGAGATCCGTCTGCACAGTAGCAAAGTTTGTGAGCGCAAAGTCGCGTAGAGTCTTCTCGTTGAGTCCTCGACAAACACGGCGAAGAGAGCGTAAGTCGGCGGGCTCTATCAGCACAGCGATAGCTTCAACGACCTCAACAGCAAGGGTAGGGAGTTTTGAAGACATTCTCCTATCGTGGGTTTCTAACGATCAAGTAGGAGTAGAACCACCTTTGAGACTCAACGGGGAATCAAGTCAAGAGACCTGTAGGAGCTGATACATCGAGATGAGCTTCGAGGTTGGGAAGAGGCGTCGGATTTTCTAGGAGCATTGACGGCGGCCAAATTAACCATTGTGGTGAAGGCAACAGAAGGCCTTATAGAATAGGGACAAGACGCCTTATCATAAGCTGCATAGCCTCCACGGTCAATCGAAATTGCTGAGTTAGTGCTGACCGTCAATCTCGTTATCCCGTCAGTGACGTTACTTGTCACCAACTGTTGTGGAAGCGCCTGAGCATAATCAACGTCTCGGCAGATCGGGCTTGTTGTCGCCTGGAACAGACAGCAGTGATTTTCTGGCATGCCGTGAGAGGTAAAATGCACAGTCTATAGTCTGCTCGACTGTTGAACAAAGCATTGGCAGTGATGTTCGGACGTATTGGTCTACAAGCTGGAGCGGGCTTTTAGCGTGTGCAGTTTCAATGCGATTGGCCTGCTGCAACACCCCGACCACGACCCCACAATTACTGATTTTATATAATATCAATCAACAGTCAACGCTTATAATACTAATCTAAGTAGGCTAAAAGATACGCATTATTCTAAGGTATCTAATACTCTAAAAATAATAGAAATCCGACAACGTACGTAGAAGATATAACTAATTATATTAAAGTACGTGGTAGGTACGCCAACTAAAGTTCTATTGCTAAGACCCCTCTACCTATACCTAGAAACGTACCTATAAACTAGTACTTGATATCTAAAGCTTATATTACTAATCTAAGTAGGCTAAAAGATACGTATTATTCTAAGGTATCTAATGCTCTAAAAATTATAGAAATCCGACAACGTACGTGGAAGATATAACTGATTTAGTGAGTTCGTCGAGTCAAAATTTTGCTGAAATTCGTGGGGTCGTGGTCAGGGTCTTGCAGCAGGCCAATCGCATTGAAACTGCACACGCTAATTTAGGGGTTCGACCCCACCATGTGTGTACATTTGTCCAGTACCTTCACTCAAACCACTTTGTAACCTGTCCATATTCACCCCCAACGTGAATCAACTGTAACCAAATGCCTGCTCAAGTCAACCACAAATCTCAATTTTTCACTCGATAACAGTAACAGAGCAGCAGCCTTGATGGGTGCCTGCGCTGCCTAGCCGCAAGGATGAGATCCTTCGACGTATAAAACCCTATAGCGTAGGGAGACTGATACTGACGGTCTCTTCAAAATATATCGAGGATCCTTTATCGATTGCTTCCAATATGGCACTTCCATTCGCAAAGACACAACTGTTTGGTGGCGCCATCATGGCGAATATACCATCTGGGTTTGCTGATGTCAGGTAAGAGAGAATAATTCGTTCCCTCCCGTCTTCTTACCTTGCTGCTCTTGATATATGCTGTGTGAACCTAGAGCTGGAACCATGGAGGAGTGATTCCCCGAACGTCTATACAGTCTACCTATGAACACTCTCCCGAAGCAAGTTTCCATTCGCGAAGAATTTGCTTTCATACACCAGCCTCATCCAACGTCATCCATAAGAACTACAAAGATAACAACTTCCTACCGCTCAAGCTGACTTCTTGCCACAGCACCATCCGCCAAGTCCCCGACAACCAAGAGGTGTATCTCGATACCGACGGCTTCACCTCCCTCACATTCGACATCACCGAGCGCGTCTCCCATCTCTCAAACGACAGAGAGGCACTGGAATACCATCTCGCCGACATCATCGCAGATGAAGACACCAAGGAAGTGTTATTCGCGGACGATAACATAAGACTGCCGAAATTCTCGTAAGCTGACCCTCTTTCCTCCTCTTCCCTGTTTCCTTCGAAAGAATCTCCTCTTTCCTCTACTTCTCTATTCCCCTCGAAGGAATCCCCGCTTCCCCATATCCACATTAAACACATACCCACAACCCCTACTGCACAACCCACAACCCACAAAACCCACACAGACGCACCACGCCGATCCTCACTCTGCACGCCAAAGCCACGCCACCACCAACTGCAAACCCAAGGCCACTAACCCCCACCTTCACCACCATCTACCTATCGCTCATCAGGCTCGTAGAGCAGAGGACAGACATAGTCATCGCACTGAACGTTCCCAACATTCCCGGCCAAGCTGATACGCAATCGCACTCGGCGCCAGACGGACAGCTCGATGGCGATCATGTCGCAATGAAGGCCTGGCAGGAGATCTTGACGACCTTTGAGATCAAGGACTGGGATCTCTTTGTTAACGAGGAGTGAGCTGGCTAGCAGGAATCTCTGGGTGTAATGGAATGTGAGTGACCCATGAAACGCTGCGGCTGATGAAGTCAGAAGGGAGGAATTGCTGAGACGGTGAGATACTGACGCTTTGATAGGATAGCAGCGATACCGCGTCGATAGAATGCAAATACTGGGACATATATGTAATTTCAGCATTCCAGATTCAGGAAACCCAGCGTGCTTGCCACATCATCAAGATCACCGACAACCGAATCTACATCGTTCTCCAGCGACTTCGGTCTCTTTCCCACGTGCTCCACAACAACAGCAGCCTTCTTACTCTCCCTATATTCCCGCCCCAAGATAGCCATGATCTCTCCGAACCCTGCGCCCGGATTCCTAGCCCGGACGCCTTCATGCTCCCTCTTCACGTACTCCTGATAATCGCCCATCTTCCCCTCGCCACTCGCACACCCCTTCCTCGGCGCCGGCTGCACCTGCACAAGCTTCGACTTGCAACTCCCACACGAATGCTTCGCCGGATCGATGCTCTTGCTATGTCTCTTGTACTCGACGCCACAGGTCGGCGACGAACAGACCCAGATGTATTTGTACGCTATCTCATACGTGTGCTTGGTCGTCACGTTGATGTTGCGATCCTTAAAGGCTCGCGACGTCTTGGCGGCCCATGTTTTGAAGGAGGCACCGTGCGGGTTGTCTTTGATCCCTGAGATCATGAAGTTGGCCAGATGGCAGTATTCGTGGGCTATGACGTTGTTGAGACGATCTTGAAGATACTCTGCTTAGTGTTTATCAAAAAGATACAATGCCAGCGGAAAGCCTACCTTCGTCATCAATGACCTTCTCTGCCAATTCAATGGAGGCGTGATGTCGATGGATGATTGTCGAAGCAGCACCATCTGTGCTTTCAGATCTTACAGCTTCTCTTCTCCAATTGGCTCTACCCGCCGTGGAAGAAAGCTTTTTACTCCAGACGATCTTGATACCGCCAGTGGATTCTGCCATTGTTCCCACCTGGCCATCACCAACAGCTAGATCGACTTCCGCCACGAACGAGGCGGCTAGCTGTTTCTTCCTCTCATCAAACGCCTTCCGTGGATCGATCAGTTTCTTATCCCTTTTAGCAGGACTCTTGTTAGGGCTTCTACGAGGAGACTCGGACGGCGACGATTTCTTTTCGTCTTCGTCTACAGAGTGAAGACGCAATTTACGCGGAGACTTCAAAGCTCTCTTAGGTGAGAACTGCTCGTTCCAATCATTAATCACGTCCGCGCTCCAGAATGCGTCGATACTCGGTCGGTGTGGAGACTGTGGGATACGACGACGTTTCGACGGCGACTGCAACCTGGCCCTGGACGGACTCGATGGAGGCGTGACCAGCTGTGAGCCATCTTTGCGTTTATAGGGCGATTTCGACCGAGGAGGAGAACTGTTATTACTCAGCACTAAACCTGTATCCCGCGACGAAGAGAACCAACAATCTCATTGTCGAAATCGGCTGGTCGGGTTCAGAGCACCGTTCAGCCCCGTCTGAAATTCTTGATGGAGTCCTGAACCTAGGAGGAGGAGACCCTGGGCACAACATCTCCCTTCCCTTTTTCAACCGCGTCAAAACACTCGCTCCAGTCCTCTCCCCTTCCTCAACATCCAACCGGACAGAATCAACTGCATTTCTCCTAGTCCGCCTCCCCATCACCGTCGCAGACCCCTTCCCCATCCTCGACTTCGATCCCCAAACCTCCTCCTCACTCGCAGAATCCGGCACGATGAAGCCCGAAAGATCCGTAGACTCATCATCATCATCACCATCATCAGTATTGAATAATAAACTCGCATCCAACACCCCAGAATCCCATCTCTGAGATCCCACTCCCGCTTTCGCTATTCGTCTAGGACTCTTCCTCGTAGCGCAAACATTTTCTATATCTACTTTCGTCCCATCATCATCAATATCGTGTCTTTCCCCAAGGGATGGGACACGCAGCGCATTGATGTCTGTAGGCTTTAGTGGCCCGCCAGGGCAGTTTTCCTCTGAAGATCGTGGTAGAATCAACTCGCGGCTTCGGTCTCGGTTCCGAAGCATCCTTTCCGAGGCTGGAATATCGCCATCTCCCAGAGACTGTAGCAGAGTGGACAGATCTGGGAATTCGTCGTCGCTATCGACGTTGATTTGGTTCAATCGTGCCATGAGAATGTGGAATACTGCACACTTGTGTTGAGATCGAGTTCGGGTAAACAAATGTCGCCCGGGGCAACGCTAAAATCTAGTAAGGTACCTCTGGCTATCAATTAATCGGGGCCCCCCAAGTCGCTAAAGCTCCTATTAGGTAAATTATGATAGAGCTCAGTTACAGATGGCAAGGTTGCTTGGTGAGTGAAAGTCTAATCAAAAGCTACTCGTCTCTATCATACAATTTTCAATCTAATGGCCTGAAGAACGAGCAAGCAAAACCTGTTAATACAAAGAATCAAAAACGACCATTCTCTCAGCTTCTATCGTCACTTCATTCTCCATTCGCCGCTTCCTAAGCAACGCTTCCGTAAGTCCCAACACGATCAGCACCTGCTCCCAAGCCTACAGCAAGACCATACCGGCGCCAGCGAGCATTGCACCCGTAATGTATGCAGCAACTTTGAGGACGCCAAAATCGAAAGCGGGCACACTGAGGGAAGCTCCAGCACCCTTGCTCGACGAGGAAGAGCCGCCAGAACTTGAGCCGGAGCCGGACCCACCAGTAGCGGTGGGTGCGTTCGTGATCGAGCCTGTCCCTGCAGCGCCAGCCTGGCTGACCACCGCTTTGCAGCTTGAGGCGAGTTTAGGGCTCACTTTCGACGCTGACCCACCGAAATCACACGGGCCGGTGTTTTGAGTGTTTGTTGCAGTCTGGTTGAGAAAATACTGATTGAAAGCCCAAGAGAGTCTATCCGTGGCGCTACACATTGAGTACGCACCGTAAGCCCCCGTGCTACCATTGGCGAGAATTCCAGCGCAATTGTTTCCCTGGGCAGGATCACAAATGTATTGGAACTGATCTTTTATCTGTTTCGGATCGAGGGAAGATTTTGCCACACAAGTCAGATTTGACACCATGCAACTGCACACGGCATCGTTCGGGGTGGGGGGTAATGCAGTGGCGGCTTGCCAGGTGCTTGTTGTTGGACAAGCCTGAGCCTGATTTGTAGGGCTGTATGAGGCCGAATTAGGCCCTGTCGGATTGACCTTGCCAATCATAGAGGAAAGATTTTCGTAGTCCTTGTTGGTTGTCGCTTTGTTATCATTACCAATGCTCACAAGCCCTAGGAAACGTCAGCACCATTCACAAGCTGTCGTCAAGCACGTTTATTACCATATTCATTTGTTTCCTGAAAGTACATATAAACAATACCACCAGACCAAACTGAAGTCATGTCAGTGCCGAACAGTGAGGCGACTTCGTCGAACTGCCGTGGCGAGACTTTGTTGCAACCATACTCGGCAAAAAAGGCGGGGACGTTGTAGGTAGAAAACTCCTTAGTTCGGGCCTCGTACGAGGAGAGCTTGTACGAGGATTGACCACACCATGAGTAGATGTTGTAGCCCCAGAAATCAATGGCAGCCTCCACTGGACCACAATTAAAGTAGTTCGCCAGTTCAGTCCGTGTCTCGTCGTCATCGGATGCATATCCTACACCGATAGGTCGATACTTTTTACTGACAATATAGGCCTTCATATCTCGTACCGCTGCTTTGACAAATGCACTTGCAGCTGTGTTATTGGGCGCGTTCGCCACTTCATTGCCGGCAAAGAAGCCAAGGGTGTTGGTGTAGTTCGACATGGAGTCGATTACAGCTGCGTATCGATTGTACAGTTGTTGGTTCCACTCCGGAGTGTCTCGGTTGATGGAGGTGGCAGGTTCACCAAGATCCAAGATGACATAAATGCCAGCATTTATGAGCATCTGCATACACTGCGAGTGATCCTTCGTGGGATCGATGGCGTAGACGCGGATCGTATTTGTTTGAAGCCCTTGCAAGAGAGGTATGTCGCGAGCGCAATGCGTTGCGTCAGCTAGGGGATCTGTGTAGGTGGTGACACTTGATAACGTTGCCGATCCATTGCCGCCATAGTCCTCTGTTGCAATTAGACGAGATGCCTATACATTGGCTTGGGTATGCATACGTTGATAGGCCACGCCTTTGATGAAGCTACGACAAGAAGTCATCAGCGATTGGATCAAGTTTGTCGCTGTGATATTACTCACAACTCTGTGCCATTTGTCTTGTAGAAGAACTTCGAACCCTAGAAGGTTCAAGTTCACATGAGCTACGATCTCGCAGGCAAGTGCACTGGGATTGATCATACCTTAATCACGATAGGGTCAAGCTGGGCTGCTGCTGAGGCGGCAAGCCAGGTTGCGACGGCGATCGCCGTTGAAGTCAACCTGAGGCCCTTCATGATTGCTTGAGAGGAACGTGATTGAGATGTATGAGAAGTGAGTGATTGAGGAAGCTTTGTAATGTTTGGAGGGACTCGAATGGGAATCCGAGAAATGTTTGGTGAGACAGAGCAGGCGGGACCGAAACGAGAGAATTCTTTTGCCGAGTTGGGCGAAAGTGGGGTCGCAAGCGACAAGAACAAGAGACAAAGAGAGCCTCTGAGCGAAAGTGACGGTGACGACTATGGATGCTCGATTGCAGAAAGATTACAAAGAGAGAATACAGAGGCGGAGGAGGAGAGAAGGGGACTTGGCAGAAGGAGAAGACAGATAAGATCTCAAACGCAAGTGGAAATGGGAAGTGGGAAGTGCGGCAACGAGGGTGCTGCGGCAGCGTTGTTCCATTCAATCCACACTTCACACTGCCTCAAGGTTTTAGGTGGCATTTCCGCCAGGGGGAACGCGCAATCCTTCGTTGGTATGTAGCACGCCTTGTCAGCAGTCCCAGCGGGTAGTTCTAATTCTCCCACGTAGGATTAAGTAGAATATTATGAACTCTCGCCCAAAAAACACACCCATTGCAATGGCCAGCTCAAGTGCCACTTCTCCAAAAGCTCGTTAAGTCGGTTTCAGCCTGCAGAGGAGTTGCCAACGGTCTGGTTCAGGGGTCACTGTGAGTGGAACCAAACAAATCGAACAAAACCTGTATTATTACCGCCAATGTATATTTCGGAACGTGTTCAATCTATATTGGGCTGTGCTCCGGGAGAGCCCCTTATCCAACCGACTCATCTCGACGATCACCGCCAATAGTGCGTGCAACAATCCTTGAAGGCCAGGATTGGGGGCAATTCCGAGGCCTACGCTTTACCGCTTTCGAAAGACGTTCCCACCAGGTCCACCTATTTTTACCTCTCATCGTCCACCATGAAATGATTACGGCTGATGTGTACGCCATCAACTCCGTTCATGGACTAAAACGGCAGAAGGACTTCATGAATAGTAATTTGACATGGCAAACCGTCGATCAAGGACGTCCCTGAGCAGATATGCGATGATGGACAGAGCATGTGCTTTCCGAGTCGTTTGGGTAGCAGTAAGGTAATCTAGCACTTCATTAGTTCCACTGATTGCAGGGTAGATCTCGAGGTTGACCGCCGTCGTTGAACGATACTGGGAAATCAAGAGGACTGTCTGCTCCTAACATCATTTCGAGTCATGGATAGGATGTCGTATTGATTTAGCAAGGCGATAAAGATGAGATCGCATAGGATATAGAGGAGAGTTCGGGTTCCTGTCTGCTGGAGGCTTTTCGTGAACCTTGCGAATCCGAGCAGTGTAAAGTTTCTGCATACGAGCTTGTAGACGACCCGTAAAGTAATACAATACATGCTGTACTAGTACTGTTTTCGAATTTCGAATGATAGCGCATCAGATCAGTAACGATGCTGACCAATGAGCACAAACACCCATGCAGACTTGGAGTCTACCAGGTTTAGCGGCAAGTCAGGGGTGGTTCAGCGGTGCGCGCTCCCTTTTCCTCTTCCAAAACCCCCTTCTCGGCTTCTTCTCTTCTCCCACCCCGTCTCTCATTACGTCCATACCTTAATCGATCTGCCTGCCTTTGTTGCTGGTGATACCTGTCGTTCGCTCGGAGTTGAAGCAGACAGAGAGCGTGCAGTAATTGATCCCCGCACTCGTTGGAAGGCACAGTGAATAAAGGTGGTAGCGTGGAGCAACTGCGCAATCAACACTTTGCCGGCCCTGCCTCCTTTCACTCTCGTTACCAACACACACCTATTTACCACCATCTCCCATCCTCAATCATTTCAGCGAAGGCGACAAAATTCAACCGGACCTTGTCACCAAAATAGTAGAGGATAATTGTCTGGTGGTCCCTGCTTTTCATTCACTTCTTGTACCAAGTTTCAGGTTCAGCAAAACCCCCCTACGCGACAACAATCGAATCCTCTTTCGACGACGCAACCCCATTTCATCTTATCAAAACTCATGGCTAATATCTGAGGTAAGTCTTGCCCTGTGCACGCTTCACAATAACCTGCATCTCTAGACTTCCTCGTACGCCAGTCGCTGTTGAATCATTCACTCACTAATGACACGCAGGCGGTAGATAGCCTTATTTGACCTACACAATGTCGGCCCATCCCCAAGGCCATTATGACGATGGGTACGGCCATCAACCTCAAGCCACGGACTCATACTACCAGGATGAACACAACCAAGGCTATTACGATCAAGGACAGGAATACCAGCAGGGCGGCCATGGTCAGGACTACGGACACCAGCAGCATGGACACGAGTATGGAGCTGAGCATGCAAACGGCGGCTACTACGACGATTCAGGCTACTACAATGCTGATGCCAACAATCCACACCAACAAGACGGTGGCTACTACGAGAGCCATCAGCACGGCCAAGGCTACCAAGACGAGTACTATAACGACCAGTACTACGATCAGGGGACCCCAGCTGCTGGTCAGCAACCTCAGTATGGACAGGGTGGTTATGGGTTCGTGATATCGCCCTATCTTCTAACATCGTCCATCCATTAACATTTCGTAGTGCGAAACCCAAACGTCGTGGCCACGACTCTGAAGAAGACTCGGAGACATTCAGCGACTTCACCATGAGGTCTGACATGGCACGAGCTGCAGAAATGGACTATTATGGCCGCGGAGATGAGCGGTACAACAGCTACAACGATGGTCAAGCTGGAGGTCGTGGATATCGTCCGCCTTCATCCCAGATTTCTTACGGTGGCAATCGATCATCTGGTGCTTCTACACCCATTTATGGCATGGACTACGGTAATGCCCTACCAGCTGGCCAGAGATCTCGAGAGCCATATCCGGCTTGGACCTCCGACGCGCAAATTCCTGTGTCGAAAGAAGAAGTCGAGGACATTTTCATGGACTTGACTGCTAAATTTGGCTTCCAACGAGATAGCATGAGAAACATGTACGACCATTTCATGACTTTGCTGGACTCTCGTGCGTCTCGTATGACTCCAAACCAGGCGTTACTATCCCTCCACGCCGACTACATCGGAGGGGAGAACGCCAATTACCGACGATGGTACTTTGCAGCACATCTCGATCTTGACGATGCTGTTGGATTTGCCAATATGAAGCTTGGCAAAGCCAATCGAAGAACCCGCAAAGCACGCAAAGCCGCAAAGAAGAAGGCCGGAACGGAAAACGAAGAGCAGGCACTCGAAGTCCTTGAGGGTGACGATAGCCTAGAGGCCGCTGAGATCCGTTGGAAGTCCCGTATGAACAAGATGTCGCAGCACGATCGTGTTCGACAAGTTGCACTGTTTTTGCTCTGCTGGGGCGAAGCTAATCAAGTCCGATTCATGCCAGAATGTTTGTGTTTCATCTACAAATGCGCTCTTGATTATCTTGCGACTCCCGAGTGTCAAAATCGAGTCGAGCCCATAGAGGAATGCACCTATCTCAACAACGTAATCACTCCTTTATATCAGTATTGCCGAGATCAAGGGTATGAGATCCAAGATGGAAAATTTGTTCGCCGAGAGAGAGATCACAGCAGCGTCATTGGGTACGACGACATCAATCAGCTCTTCTGGTATCCCGAGGGCATCGAGAGAATTGTCATGGAGGACAAGACACGGCTTGTTGACTTCCCAGCAGCAGAGCGATACAATAAGCTCAATCAAGTGGTTTGGAACAAGGTGTTTTTCAAGACTTATAAGGAAACCAGGTCTTGGTTCCACTTGATCGTCAACTTCAATCGAATATGGGTCATTCATCTGACTGCTTTCTGGTTCTACACCGCCAAAAATTCGCCTACATTCTATACGAAGCACTATCAGCAGCAACTTGACAATAGGCCACCACGTGCATCGCAGTGGTCCGCCGTTGGGCTTGGAGGCACTCTTGCTTCCTTGATCATGATCATTGCTTCTCTTATCGAATGGGCCTACGTACCCCGCCGCTGGGCGGGCGCTCAGCATTTGACAAAGCGCCTCTTCTTCATTATCGGTGTTTTCGCCATTAACCTTGGACCCGCAGTATACATATTCTTCATCAAAAACACCGGCCCCATTGCCAATGTCCTCGGCATTGTCCAATTTTTTGTCGCATTGGCAACGTTTTTCTTCTTCTCGATCATGCCACTAGGTGGTATATTCGGCAGCTATATGAAGAAAAACTCCCGGCAGTACGTGGCCAGTCAGACTTTCACCGCGAGCTTCCCACAACTAAAGGGTAACGACATGTGGATGTCGTATGGTCTTTGGGTTCTGGTCTTTGCGGCCAAACTTACGGAATCCTACTTCTTCTTGACACTATCGTTCCGAGATCCCATTCGTATTCTGTCAACGATGAAGATCAGCAAGTGCGCAGGAGACAAGATATTCGGAGATGTGTTGTGCAAACAGCAGCCGAGAATCCTTTTGGGCCTGATGTTCGTCACCGACATCTGTCTCTTCTTCCTCGATACATATCTTTGGTACATTATCCTGAATTGTGTCTTCTCTGTGGCTCGGTCATTCTACCTTGGGGTATCGATATGGACTCCTTGGAGAAATATCTTCTCTCGCTTGCCGAAGCGTATTTATTCCAAGATTCTTGCGACCACGGATATGGAGATCAAGTACAAGCCCAAAGTACTCATCTCACAGATCTGGAACGCCATCGTCATATCCATGTACCGGGAGCATCTTCTCGCCATTGACCACGTGCAAAAGCTTCTTTACCATCAGGTCCCTTCGGAGCAAGAGGGCAAACGAACGCTTCGTGCACCTACCTTCTTCGTGTCTCAAGAGGATCACTCCTTTAAAACCGAGTTCTTTCCGGCTCTGAGTGAAGCAGAACGTCGGATCTCCTTCTTTGCCCAATCTCTGTCTACGCCTATCCCAGAGCCTTTGCCTGTCGACAATATGCCAACCTTCACCGTCCTAATACCCCACTACGGAGAAAAAATTCTTCTGTCTCTGCGCGAGATCATCCGCGAGGACGAGCCATACTCCAGGGTAACTCTATTGGAATATCTTAAGCAGCTTCATCCGCATGAGTGGGATTGTTTTGTCAAAGACACTAAGATTCTAGCCGATGAGACCTCTCAATTCAATGGCGACTACGAGAAAAATGAGAAGGACGCCGCAAAGAGCAAGATTGATGACCTCCCATTCTACTGCATTGGGTTTAAATCAGCAGCTCCTGAATACACGCTGCGCACAAGAATCTGGGCTTCTCTGCGCTCACAAACGCTTTATCGTACGATATCTGGCTTCATGAATTACAGCCGAGCCATTAAGCTTCTTTACCGTGTCGAAAACCCTGAGGTTGTGCAAATGTTTGGTGGCAACTCTGACAAGCTTGAGCGCGAGCTTGAACGTATGGCACGTCGCAAATTCAAGATCATTGTTTCCATGCAACGGTATGCCAAATTTAACAAGGAAGAGCGTGAGAACACCGAGTTCTTGCTGCGAGCCTACCCTGATCTCCAAATCGCATATCTCGACGAAGAACCTCCGGTGAACGAGGGAGATGAGCCTCGGCTTTACTCTGCGTTGATCGATGGTCACTCTGAACTCATGGACAATGCCATGCGTCGTCCCAAGTTCCGAATTCAGCTCTCTGGTAACCCGATCTTGGGAGACGGTAAATCTGATAATCAAAATCACGCCCTGATTTTCTACCGCGGTGAATACATCCAACTCATTGATGCCAATCAGGACAATTACCTCGAAGAATGTCTGAAGATCCGCAGCGTTCTCGCGGAATTCGAGGAAATGACAACCGATAATGTTTCCCCCTATGCGGCATCAGGCCAAGTGGATAAGACGGCACCCGTTGCCATCTTGGGTGCTCGGGAGTATATTTTCTCTGAGAATATTGGTATTTTAGGAGACGTCGCTGCCGGCAAGGAACAAACGTTTGGCACCCTGTTTTCTCGAACGCTTGCGCAGATCGGTGGGAAGCTCCACTACGGTCATCCTGACTTCCTCAACGGTATCTTCATGAGTACCCGTGGCGGTGTTTCCAAAGCACAAAAAGGTCTACATCTGAACGAAGACATCTACGCTGGAATGAACGCTCTACTCCGTGGAGGAAGAATAAAGCATTGCGAGTACTATCAGTGCGGAAAGGGTCGTGACCTCGGCTTTGGCTCTATTTTGAATTTCACAACCAAGATCGGCACTGGTATGGGGGAACAAATGCTTTCTCGCGAGTACTATTACCTTGGTACCCAGCTGCCTCTGGACCGATTCCTCTCCTTCTACTACGCCCATCCTGGTTTCCACATCAACAATCTATTCATCATCGCTTCACTCCAGATGTTTATGATATGTCTGATCAATATTGGAGCCCTTCGCCACGAGACCATTATCTGCCGATATGATCGAAACAAGCCCATCACTGATCCGTTGAAGCCCACCGGATGCGCTAACTTGGTACCCATCCTTGACTGGGTATATCGCTGCGTTGTATCCATCTTCATCGTGTTCTTCATATCCTTCGTCCCCCTTATAGTACAAGAGTTGACCGAGAGAGGATTTTGGCGCGCTGCTACTCGCTTGGCCAAGCATTTCTCATCCTTCTCACCCGTATTCGAAGTCTTCGTCTGCCAGATCTATGCCAACTCTTTGAGTCAAGATCTGTCTTATGGAGGGGCCCGCTACATTGGCACAGGCCGCGGTTTTGCGACAGCCCGCATTCCGTTCGGTGTGTTGTATTCGAGATTTGCTGGTCCTTCGATTTACCTGGGTGCCCGACTGTTGATGATGTTGCTATTTGCGACCGTGACAATCTGGGGAGCTGAATTGATATACTTCTGGGTGTCTCTGCTGGCTTTCTGCGTCTCACCCTTCCTGTTCAATCCTCACCAATTCTCATGGAACGATTTTTTCATTGATTATCGCGATTTTCTAAGATGGTTATCCCGTGGCAACTCAAGGTCTCACGCCTCCTCCTGGATCGCTTTCTGCCGACTGTCCCGAACGCGTATCACTGGATACAAGAAAAAAGCACTTGGAGAGCCATCTTCGAAACTTTCTGGCGATGCACCACGCGCTCACTTCACCAACATTTTTGTCGCCGAGTTGGTTAGTCCACTGCTGCTCGTGGCTGTCACTTTGATCCCATATCTCTTCATCAATGCACAAACAGGTGTTTCGAAGGCTACTCGAACAAGCTCTCTCATTCGGGTCGGTGCCGTTGCTTTCGCGCCAATCGCGATCAATGCTGGTGTACTGGCTGGCTTATTCGGTATGGCCTGCTGTATGGGTCCACTCCTTAGCATGTGCTGCAAGAAATTCGGATCCGTTCTCGCCGCCATTGCCCATGGTCTTGCAGTCTTCATGCTTCTCGCATTCTTCGAGGTCATGTTCTTCCTAGAAGGATGGGTATTTGCAAAAGCACTACTAGGCATGATCGCCGTGGTCGCATTGCAGAGGTTTATATTGAAGCTGATAATTGCTCTTGCCTTGACTCGTGAATTCAAGTCCGACTCTACAAACATCGCTTGGTGGACAGGCAAATGGTACAACATGGGATGGCATTCGCTTTCCCAGCCTGGGAGAGAGTATCTTTGCAAAATTACGGAACTTGGTTTCTTTGCTGCTGACTTCATACTTGGACATTTCCTCTTGTTCATCATGCTCCCGGTCATCGCCATTCCCTACATTGACAAGCTCCACTCGGTGATGTTATTTTGGCTGCGACCGAGGTATGCTTATATCCCGATCAGCAAGTGGTTCATAAGCTAATGTGTTTGTAGTCGCCAAATTCGTCCTCCCATCTACTCTCTCAAGCAGTCCAAGCTGCGCAAGCGTCGGGTCGTTCGATTTGCTATCCTTTACTTTTTCTTGTTCATCGTCTTCCTAGCCATGATCGTTGGTCCGATTGTCGCTAGCAGATTCATCAAGAACCTGCCAACCATACCCATGAATCTCTTGCAACCTACAGGGCTCAACAACAACGATACCAGCAATGCTGCAACTGGAACGGCTTTAGTGGCAGGTCTTGGAGCAGCAGCCTCTGGCGGTGGTGCAGCTGCAACTTCTTCGGTAGCATAATCATGATCGCATAAACTCTAATCGACCGGGTTTGACGATCCACTTGGACTTGTACAAAAGATCCACCCGAGCCAGCGGCTAGTCTCCCTAATTGGCAGACAATAATGATAGTATATCAATCGCAGCGTGTGGCTTACATTTTGGGGGCAACGGGCGCATGGGATAGATGCTGTCACTCGCTTCGTGCTCTGCGCACACGAATGTACTTTCTCCAGCCAACTAGTGTCGTTACATGGGCGTGGGGAAGGGAAGGGAATCTCTACAGGTAATGGACGAGTACTCAGTTGGCTGCATTGCAATGCATTAGGGGAAATCATGAGTGTTGTGACGAATAGTGTAGACGATCGCACAAATAAAACTAGACTCTTCGCTTTCTCGATGGATCTTCCCGAGCACCACTGGTAAAGACAATAACTTGACTACGTAGTATATGACAGATCATCCTGACAACTTTGACTGTGGTGGACTTTGCACCGCTAGGCCCGATGTGTACATATCGTAATTTGAGGAGTGTAGTCCGTATTCCGTATAGTTCCTCCTCTTCCCTTCTGTCCCCAATGTCACAATGGCAATATGGACTTGCAGGATGCCCAAAGCTGGCTGGACGATGTTTTGAGGGAAGTGTCTGTCCAATTTTCAAGAGTTCCTGGCTCCGCGATTTTCCTCCGCTATGTCAAGTCCAGCTATCAGAACGATCCGGTCCGGTCTGCGGTCGAGCTCTTCCTCGTTCTGTTTGCGATCAGATACCTCATGTCACCTAAGTACTCGACCCAGAAGAAATCATACGTGACCCTATCTGATGAGGCTTGTCATCCTTCCATGCGCCTGCGCTGTTGCTGACATGTACAAGGAGATCGATGAGCTTGTTGATGACTGGACACCTGAACCACTGGTAGCGCCCCAAACGCCCTTCGAAGAGGCCGAGAATGAGAAGCGGCCAGTGATCGTCGGGTGCGTCGCCGATAGCGTGATTGCGCTGCTGCACGGGTGAGACTGATCGCTGGCGCAGACCCACTGGACCAAAATCGAAGCTATCAAATGGCCGCATGGTCACCAACCTTGCCTCCTACAACTTCTACAACCTTGTTGGCAATGAGACGCTCAAGGAGAAGGCCATACAAGTACTCCGGACTTACGGCGTCGGACCATGCAGCCCTCCTGGTTTTTACGGCACGCAAGATGTACATCTCAAAACCGAAGCAGATATAGCCGCACACCTGAGCGCTCCCGCCTGCATAATGTATGCCCAAGCCTTTTCCACTATCTCAAGCGTCATACCGGCATTTTCGAAAAGGGGCGATATCATTGTTGCAGACAAGGCGGTGAATTATGCTATCAGGAAGGGAATCCAGATCTCGAGAAGTACGGTCAGATGGTACGAACATAATGATCTAGAAGATATGCAGAGGGTTCTGGAGAGGGTGGTGCGAGAGCAGGCGAAGAAACCGTTGACGAGGAGGTTCATTGTGACCGAGGGGCTGTTCGAGAACGTTGGGGACATGATCGACCTGCCAAAGATCGTATGTTGCCTGATGGAATGACTTGATCAGGAGCTTATCATGAAACTACAGATCGATCTAAAATCGAGATACAAGTTTCGGCTCATCCTGGACGAGACGTGGTCCTTTGGGGTGCTTGGAAGGACAGGTAGAGGCATTACGGAGCATCAGAACGTCGATACCGCAAACGTGGACATGATTATTGGGTCGTTGGCCGGACCTCTGTGTGCAGGCGGTGGATTCTGCGCTGGTTCGGACGAAATTGTCGAGCATCAACGTATCTCAGCATCCGCTTACACATTTTCCGCTGCCCTTCCCGCCATGCTAGCTACGACCGCCAGCGAGGTTCTCTCAATGATACAGACAACCCCAGATATGTTGACTCCAGTTCGGGAAAACATCAAGACCATGTGGGTACAGCTTGATCCAAGAAGCGACTGGGTCCATTGCACCAGCTCGGTGGAAAATCCAATCATGGTACTGCCATTAAAGCCGGAAGTGGTCGCTGGCAGGAAATTGAGCATATCAGATCAGGAACAGCTGCTGCAAGAAGCTGTTGATGAGGTAGGTCAATCCACACGTTGGGAAGGGACTTCTGCCACCATCGATACTTACTGGCTTTGTAGACGCTTGCAAACGGCATTCTGATTACACGGGTCAAGAGCATGCCTCGGGCTATCAACGCAACGCCCAAGGACATTGGATGGGAGCTTCAGCCGGCGCTGAAGATCTGCATCACCTCTGGACTTTCGAGAAAGGAGATTGAGAGAGCTGGAATCACAATTCGCCATGCTATCACCAAAGTGATGAATAAAAGGCGATAGTGCGGATTTTCGTCACGTCTTCTACGCGATCATAGTAACTAATCAGGATTTGATAGAACGAGAAATTTTCTGGCTTTCGTATCCCATCGACTTCTCGTCTCTAATTAAATTTCCTAGCGTTCAAGTCCTGTTAGAAGCTTGTGATTTCCAATCTCATCCCTTTGGTCATGGACAGATCAGCTTCGGTCTTTGGATGCAAAGCAGCTTCTAAGCGCCGTACCGACGTGCATGGTAAGTGAATCCAATCTTCCGTTGGCGTTCGACCACTCTTCTGCAGGAGACTGGTTGCGAGATTATGGCGATTTATAAGCAAGATGCAACAATGCGATGCGCCCAAGATGAAGACTCGCGACGACGTCCAGGCCCGGAATGCGACCGAAGCTGCGTGGACCTCATACAACACACTGACCACCTAATCTCGTTGCCCAAGCCTCCAACTGCACGCCGCTTTGGAAGTTTCGAATAGCTCTCCATTGGGAGGGGAATAATAGAGCAACGCGGTCGCATCCTCGCAGACGCGAGGGGTGGGAGTCCAGTATCATCAACGCGGCAAGGAGGCAATATGAAACCTCAAGCTCAACCCTTCACCTTCACCTCCACTCTAAGCTTTTTGTTCTTCTGTCCTCTTTCACATCTGCATTCTCATAATTGGGTAATTGTGACAAGTATTGGGTGGAGCACGCGATGATCATTCACATTCCTTACCATTAACAGAAACGGACACTCACTTTTCTTTCATTTTTTGTTCTATTGTAAGCCTTAGATGTAAGATTGTGCTCGCTTGTTTACATACCAAGATTGGCGATCACCTACACATCTCATGATATCCTCTTGCTAACACAAAGGTATCCGCCAGAATATACCTACACTCCTGAACCACGGCCTTGTGCCGCCTTACACTCCTTCCGTTCCGTCGGAAACCATTACTGAGATGAAGGCGGGACTTCTCTCGGTAGCATTCATTACATTGCTACGACTGGGTGCAGCACAAGATCACCGTACGAGTACCTCTATCCGTTGAGACCTGAAACCATAAGCTGAGATATGATGAACAGAGCCATTCTGGCGGCGTCTTTCACATCGCCACCATGCGAAGCGCCAGGAGACTTCCTGCGCAACCGACGCGGACATCGTTACGGCTACGGCTACTGCGATAGACTCTGTCACCTACGAATACGAAGACGTTGTTGTTTATGTTGATAGTCAAAACAAGCCGATTTCCACTACGACCAGCTACAGAAATGTATTGGCGTCCACCCAAATTCCAGTACCCTCATCAACTCCCGCAACGTCACCCACTCCAGCACCGGCTGCTTCTCCATCTCCAGCCTTGCAGGCCCCGCCACCACCTCCACCAGTCTCATCGTCCGCTTCCCCAGCACCACTCTCGTCTTCCGTAGCCCCAGCCCCGGCCCCGGCCCCAGCGCCATCACCAGCACCAGCACAAGCACCAGCTCTCGCACCCGCCCCAGCCGCCAATGAACCCGGGGACAGATCAGCAGAACACTATAAGCCATCGCCAGTAAGTTCAGCGCCGCCACCGCCGCCGCCAGCAGCCACCTCAAGCTCCCCCGCTAGCCCTGCCAGCTCTACAGGCTCTGGAGGAAGTGCCTCCAGCGGACCAGGTTTCGATTCAGCCATATCTTACACGCCTTACAACTGTGACAATTCGTGCAAATCAGCGCAACAAGTGGCAACAGACCTGCAGCAAATCACCGGCTATCAAGTCATCCGTCTCTACGGCACAGACTGCAACCAGGTCGCCAACGTGATCGCCGCCACAAAAGGCACCGTGAAACTCTTCCTCGGAATCTTCGACATCAACTCCATCCCATCCGAAATCCACACCCTCACCTCCGCCCTCAACGGCAACTGGGCCCTCGTCAACACCATAAACGTCGGCAACGAGCTCGTCAACGCCGGCGGCGCAACACCAGCCCAAGTCACCGCCGCCATCGGCACCGCCAGAACCTTGCTCAAAACCGCCGGCTACGCCGGCCCCGTCGTCACCGTCGACACCATGGTCGCCATGAAAGCCAACCCGGAACTCTGCGCCGCTTCAGACTTCTGCGCCATCAACTGCCACGCCTTCTTCGACGGCAACACGCTCCCTTCCGCCGCCGGCGCCTTTGTCAGAGGCTGGGCGGCGCAGGTGGCGGCTGCGGCTGGTGGGGGCAAGACGGTCGTCGTGACCGAGAGCGGGTGGCCGACGCGGGGGGTCAAGAATAAGCTTGCGGAGCCGTCGAGGGAGAACCATGAGGCGGCCATTGCGAGCTTGAAGGCGGAGTTTGGAGGCGGGAGGGATTTGATTCTTTATGGGATGTATAATGATTGTTGGAAGAAGGATGGGCCGATGACGCATGGGGCGGAGGTATGTTGAATATTTTCTATGTCGCTTTTGTTTCGGACCCCCCAATCAACGAGTCGTATAGTTTTACTGACGTGGTTGTGTCTCACAGAAGTTTTGGGGTGTCTACGGCAACGCTCCTTCTGCGTGAGGAAGATCGGTAGTATCCGTATTACCACTAAAACACCACCGACTATGCTAGGTTGGCTCTCGCTGTCGAAAATCTGGATATGGTATCTATCGTTCATCCCTTCGAAAGCGGTAAGCATATCGAGTATGACCGCATGAAGCCTCACGATATTATTGTAAGCGGTTGTGGCAGTGATGCAGATCGAATTCGATGCTTTTTGTTCTGTAATAATAATATACTGTCATCGAGTGTTTCAGCCAGTTGGTCTCAATCGCAGACCAGTATTGGGGGATGGCGTAATGTAATAGTATGACCGTGTGATGTGATGGCACGCAGCATCTGAGAATCAAGACATCATGATTGATCATGTTCAGCATCTCGCACGCTGCTTTCATGACAGTGGACGAGGATAGGAGGTCGGAGAGGTTCTCCGATTCTTGGTCTACTGCAAACATGCACAGATTGAGCTTATGAGACCTGGAGACTACCACTAGGATTGGGATTATTTGGCTTCCCAGAGTTCTTACTGTCATACCGAGCATCGTGACCTATCCACCCGAAACCCGATATCACGCTTTGCCTTGGACTGCAAATGGACCCTTCTCATGGCCCATCGCGTTCTCCGCCCCATCATTATTTGCAGCTGAGGCAGTCTCATTTCCCAGCCCGATCACTGCGGTATCAAGCCCCCCAACATCGTCCCTCCTATCATTGTCTCGTCTCCCATCGTTAGCGGACCGACTCGGTGTCTTAACCCCCGGCTTCGATGTTTGTGCCGCCACTTCAACCATACTCAGACTACTCTCCATTGCACTCGGCATGCTCACAGTCAGAAATCTTGGTCTCGTCTTCGTATGGGTTTGGGGGCTCTCTTCCTCGTGCTGTAGCCAGCTTACCCTTCCACATCTTCCTACGAGACGTTTTGTAGTCTCGTCCACGGCGCCGAAGTGGTGGTTGCCATCTTCTGCCATCATTGCCAGCAACCTGACCAGTTCATTTTGTTTGTAGTGTGGTGGATGCTTAAGTTGCGTGTGTGCTAGCAGTGGGTAGAGAACGCGAAGGTAGGTGTGTCGCAGTGCTGTTGATGAGGGGGGAAGGTCGAGAAGATTGCGAAGGATGATATCAAGGAGGACATGAAGATCGTTGGTGTAGAAATACTCGTAAGTGGAGGGCGTGGTAAACAAAAGGTATAGGAGCTTAAGGATGAGCAGTTGGAGGGAGGTTTCGCTTTCGCGGTTGAGGAGGAGGATGATGTTCTCGCCAAAGGTTTTATGGGAAGAGCCGTGGGTTGAAAGAAACTTGATCACTTTGTTTGTGACTTGGGAAATTGGTGAGGAGGTGTGGGTGGGAGAAGGGTCGTGAGCGGACATCATGTATTGTTCGTTCAAAATGAGCTGGGCCAAGAATTAGCATGGTCTCCACCCTTCAGCAGGGCATATTACCAAGACTCGAATGACTGGATAGTGATATGGATCATTGACGTCGTCTGAGAGGCCCTCAATGATCTGGAACATGTATGCAATGAATTCGTCCTCGACGAGTACTGTCAATCCTCGTCAGCAAAACTAAACTTGCCAAATCTAGAGGAAGACTCACTGAGGTCCTCCATTCTCAATCGCTGTATCCGAGACATTTCATAGAGCACATCCAGCATCATTCGATGAAGGCCCGTATCGTCGTCCATCTTGTCTTGTATCAATTCTAACAACCTTGGGAATACCCCTTCCTCATTCATCATCTCGAACGTAACCTCATTCTGGCGACCATCAAAGAGGAGGAAGGCTGTTATGATGTGGAGCGTATCTGGGGAGTCTTCCTATGCGGCCTTAGTTAATGGCTCCGGGCGACGTGCCTCGAGTATACGACGTACCTGCAGTACGCTGCAGACGATTTGCTGCCGGACATAGTCCTTATGCGCAGCAAAGAGCGAAGACTCAAGAAGCCGGTAGGAGCAGCGGGCGATGTCATACTCGGTATGTACGTATTCTCCTGCCCATCCCACGATCAACAGCACGTTCCCCCTCTATTGCGGGGTATAGTAGGCGAACCTTTGTAGCTGGTGGTGAAGGTCAGGTAAGACCTTAGAGCATTGTCGATGTGTTCATGGGAGTGACATTGTGCTGAGACGATCTCTTCCAATTCTATGGTGCCTTGAGTCAGTCATACTGTGCGAGTGGTACGGCGGAGGCTGCTGGCTTACACACCATCCCAGAACTGCTGCTCGTTATCTAAGGTATAGGCGACCTCGAACTCCATTGCACAGATGCCGAATCAGCATGATCAATGGTTCAGGACAAGAATGCTGTTCAATCTCTATCTGATACTTCCAGTGAAAGTTGTGAATATTTGTAGGGGACTATCGATGACGGCGCTTGTAAATACAACACAGGGTATCGCCAAACCCCCAAACACCCGGACACCATTGAGCAACTCTCCGTAGAGTACTAGACTACCTTGAGAGTGATAATAGTACATTGCATATCTAGATCATGATATGATAAAATAACAGGAAGGCGCCAAAACAGCCTCTCGCCGTCAGCCCAATCAAACGCCACTCTTATGCAGTATGCTATATGTACAAGTTATCCGGGACCTTGGGAGTGCTGATGCAGCTTGAAGGCCGCTCATATCATGACACTGGTCTTGGGTCTCTTGAATGGATGTGCTTCCGTATTCCTAGCCCAGTGTCAGCACTCGGTTCGCACTCGGTGGGAAACAGCGCAATACTCACAGCACGTAATCATCCAGGCTGACCAAACTCGGTTCGCTGAACAACAGATAAAAGTACTTCAGAGTTTCGGCCAGCCAAAACGACTCCATTTCATCCGTCGCCTTAGGTTTCTCACTCGTCACATCGTCGATAGCTGAAGCGCCGAAGGTTGCATTCGTGTATTTCTCCACAGCTTTGAACATCTCCCAGCCCTTTTCGCGCCAGTAAATGTCACCGGTGGCGCGAAACATGACGAACACCGATTCAATGGCTTCAGGTCTATAACAGTGTAAGCATCCGAGGTTCTTACACTACGGGATGTACCGAAAGAGAGGTATTACCTAAGTATATATTTAGCAACCGTCACTCTAGTCATCCCTTTCGGCAGTCTCTCATCCCTTATTCTTGCCTGCACGAACTCCTCGTGCGTTGGTATTGTGGGTGGGGTATAGGGAGAAGCTTCAGGTAGAATATGTGCGTCAGCAAGAGTATCATTGATGGCGTTCTTTGACGAGGGTTTGATATTTTGTTGCGCTGTGGTCGCAGGCGGTCCTGTAGTCGTTTTGTCTGCGGCAGCTCCTAGATTCGATCCCAAAGTCTGAGCAGTGGTGCTCTCATTGATTGATTCCGCTGGGGGTGCAGCAGCTGGTATGTCCTTCGCTGAATCTAATGGAACAGCAGCAGCAGGCGGCGCTATGTCTCCGAGTTGTCTCTTCATTCGAGATTTTAGTAATACAGCATCGCCCGCAGGTGGCGACACTGGCATTCCGGCATTTGCCCCTCCAGCTGGTAGAGACACTCGTTGCTCCGCACTCTGCTCAGCCGCAGGTGGGGCTGGCCTATCAATAAGGTCATCGGTTGATTGGAGCAAGTTATTTTCCGACTTTGGTTGGGCTAATGTAATTGCTCCGTCAGCCGTGTGGTCTGCAGGGTGTGATTCAGATTTCTCCAGTGCAGAAGAGAATGGGCCAGGGGTAGTCTCAATTGGAGACGTTGCCACTTTTGTCTCTTCGGCAGCCGCTAGAACAACTTGTTGGTCTGCAATTTGTGCAAGCCTAGTCTTCTCCCGGATATCCACATCAGGATCCAACTTTTCATGGTAATACGTTTCGTTCCAAGGGCATTCGACCGGATCCGGGCACGGCACGAGTAGGAAACCCTCGGGCATTATACCTGTCGTGGTTGCTTCGTAAGCCCATACGCAACCGTCAGTGAGCTCCTTAGCGATCTTCATATCGCCTTCACGATCAAATATCTTGCCACCCACGGCATACATGCCCCCAGCAAAGCAACCCAAATGACTTCCGTCTGGTTTCAAATCCCCAGCTTTGTTCATATCCGTGATTTTGGCCACTCCGGGATGGAGAATGCGTCGTTTGTTATCGGGAATCATTGCACGATACAACAACTCTTTAGTGATGGTATCAGCAGCCGCCAGGTATAAGGTTCGATACTGGTCCTCCAAACCCCCAAGAAGCATGTACTCCTTCGGTAGATACTCATACGTAGAATCTGCTAGCCCACCAATCCCAAACTGTTCAATCGTAGTGAAAGGTGGTGATGCCAAACCTTGGGGCTCACATTCTGGGGGCTTTGGTGTAGTGCCCTGTTGAGGATGCAGGGCAGTCTGGTCATGAGTCTCCCTCTTGATAATGGCACCCTTAAGGTTTGTAGCAGGAGGGGATGCTGGAGCAGCCCCTGTAGCACTAGGTGAAGCGCCTTGAGGGCTGGCTGTAAATAGGTTTTGAGTAGTTGGAGCGGGTGACTTGTTGGTCTTGATTCCATCTCTAAGCTCGGGTGATCCAGCGTCCACTGGCTTCGGTGGTGATCCTTTGGCAGGATCGTCGCTAATGTTTTGCTCACCTGGAATGCTTGTCCCAACATCCTCCAGGATGGCTTTCTGTGTGGATCCTCCGTCTAGCACTTTAGGTGCCTTAGCAACCTCACTATTTTGAAAACCAGTTTGCTTTGATGCTGTGGCGCCATAGATTGCGGTATGATTGTAGGCGGTCTGAGGCGCAATAGCGGGCTTCTTGCAGCCAGACGCATCCACGTTCATTGGCCACAGGCCTGGCAACCTTGTATTGTTTTGCCAGATTTCAAATTCGTTGGTAATCCGAGCAATCGCGTCGTAATACTTGTCTTCCTTTGTAATTTGCGCAAGCCTTGTGAACTCCAGTGAAAGTGAGCCTAGTTCGGCAAGAACGACTCTCGTCTTCGCTCGATGGGGCTGGGAAGCGAAGGTAGGCTTCCAAAGATAGAAAGTCATAGGCATCCGGTTCGGCGTATCAAATGCTCCCATGAGGATGTCTGCAAGCTCCACAGCTTTATCCAAAAGAATTCTGTGAGCACCATCACTGATATCGTAGGCAGCAACGAGTCCTCCAAGATACCGAATGACCGTCTCGAATAGTGGAATGTCATTCCTCGGGCTAGTGGTGAAGTCTATCTCTTTGACCGCATCTACAGCCTCTTCAAATTCTTCTTTGAGGTCCATCATGTACAGCGTGTCAAGCGAATCCACCAACGTCGCACCCCAAGCACAAAACGGATTGCGGTATTTGCCGGACACTGGGGACAGTTCATCCTGCATCCATGCCTTCCTTTTGTACCCCATCCATGAGAATGAGAACGCCTGTTTTATCACATCTCTCTTCTTCTCTCGAGCTGCCTTCTCATCGCTAGTTTCCGCGGCGAACTCATACTGGATCTTGGGAATTGCTTTGGGCTTCCCTGTAGGTAGCTTTATGAGAAGCTCCGTAGGTACCGGGAAATGCTCGGATACTTGGCTCCAATGGATCTTGGAAATACTTGTGTCAGCGATAATTTCCAGTCTTCCACCTCCTCCATCAACGATTGGGTCTGCTGGATCTGTGTGGGGTTTGGATGTTTTGTTCGTCAGGGTGGAGCCGATGGGCGGTGTAGGCTTCTCAGCTGGCGTAGCATTTGGATTGACCGCACCCCTGTCGTCTTTCGCCGACGATTGAGCAATCGTTGTTGATGGCTTTGCTCGTTCATCTGCTATCCCAGTAATTGCAGGGCCCTGATTGTATTTCGAAGATCGGTCTGGCTTCTTAATAATTGCAGTGGCCTCACTCTGTTTCGCAGTCCCAGAGTCTGGTAGAATAGGGGCAGCTATAGGTGCATTATATTCCTTAGGCTTTGAAGAATCCTCGGCGTCTGACTTGCTTGTTGTTGGCGGAACGGAGGATTCGACCTTCTGCCCAAAGTTCTTCAGCCCCTCGACACTTGCTGCGCCTGCGCTCTCGAGGTCTGTTAGACTTGTGAAATGGTATAATGCTCCAACGAAAATGACCGCAAATACGATGAAAACTCTGTATCGCCGCATTCGAAACATAGTGAACAGTGTGAATGGTCTCGTGCACCTAAGCGGCACGCACGCCGAGGGACAGCGCGCCTGGCGGCCAAAGGGATTCACCACCAGAGATTACCTCGAGAGAATGCTCCCCATTGCTGCTAATCTTAGTGTACACGGAGTCATACTCCCAGAGTTACATATTTGGAGATAAAGTAATGTCCATTGTTTCAGTGATGATCTGAAGCGAATGTCTCCTTTCGGACTTCTTGGCCCTCGGCCCTGGCCAAGAGCGGATCGCTAGAACAGCAAGAAGCGCTGCAACATAATCCACTTGGCTTTTGTTGTTATCTTACTTACAGCCAACGAGGCTATCGGTGGTGCAGCATAGGAGCCACTTTCTCAAAGGCTTTTCCGTAGTCTTGTCGTACGTTGGCTTTGGTGGTTCACAGGCCCATATTCTAACTTCTACCGGACCCATCGTCACAAATCGGCAGACATGCGCGAGCGGACAGAACAGTAGAACGTGGTTGCGGCGTGCAGCCAGCCTCGCTTTCATAGTGGAAGTCAGATCAACGAAATGGTTTGTGGGGTATCTGTTCTATGGATGATCGAGTGAGACATGGCTTATCTACAGTACAACATACAGACGCTAATGCTCTTGAACGAACTTTCAACATGATCCACATGAAGGTAATTGCATACCGTGGCCGAAATTGTTCACCCTTCACCTTCACCTTCACCTGGTCCCGGGCCTTGTTGGCGTCCACCGCCCATACGCGCCTTGAGCAACTCATCACACAAGAGCAGGTTCGATGCAATGCCTGAACTAGAGGCTATGCAATTTCGCAAGACACGGAACGAATCATAAACTCCTTCCTGTATAGGATCCATAGGTGCACCTGTCTTCAGATTGAGCCCAACGATGTTGCCTTCTACTTGCTCATCTTGTAGTGCAGCAACTGTGGAAGAGTGTCAGTAGAAAGAGTTGCAGGTCGTAATCAAGGGGACCTACGTCTGTCTTGTACATCGTGGCCTGAATTTGCGGCAAGTGTTTTTGGGATCACTAGGAGAGCGTCTGCAAAAGCTGAAACGCCGTACTTCGCCTTCCCTTTCACCTGTTTTCTGAAGTCCTCGCCAGAAAGGTGTGCTGCACATGCTATCTGGAATGCCCCTGCGCCAGGCACAACACTCTTATCCACAATCATGTTGTACACACTCCGCAGTCCATCTCGAACAGCGTCAGTGATCTGCATGATCGTGTGTGCATTAGGACCCTTGATAAGGAGCGTAACCGATTTTGGATCTTTGACGTCCTCCTGTAGATATCTAGTAAGCGGGTCTTGCTTGGCGACGAAACCATAGGGACTCACAATGAAAGTATACTTCTCCTCTCCTAATTGGTGCTCATAAACAAGTCCAGCCCAGCCGAGGATATCTGGTGACAGGTCATCGACACTGTTCATTGCGGTACCCCCACAGACAAGCTGTAGTCTTTCCATATTTCTCCTCTTAGCTCGTCGGAGCGCGAAGATACCATTTTTGACCAACACGTCAAGACTAAGAGGGTCGATCCCTTTTTGATTGATTACCACAAATCCTTTCTTCAAATCATTCCCACAGACTTCCCTCTTGAGCTCAACAATTTTCCGAAGCTTGTCGTCCACAAATCTCCTCTCGCTCTCAACAAGCTTCTCGCGCTGGTCTGCACTTGAATAGTAGAAGCCTGAATTTACCTCCGACTTTTCATACTCCAAACTAACATTTAAGGTAAGGATGAAGGCATTCTCTACTCGCTTCGGCATGTCGGGGTGTCGAGCTCCATGGTCTAACGCGAGTCCACGGATGAGAGATGTGTCTGAGGCCGTCCTATGTTGCATCTTCATGATCTCTATCATGAAGAGATCGGGTTTTGCGGGAGGGTGGTAGATGGAGAGGACGGCATCAACGATAGCTGGAGTGAGCTTCTCGGCCAATGTACCATTCAATTTGGTGGCTAGCGAGGTGCGGGCGACAGATAGCAAGAGCTCCCGATCGACCTCTCTCTGCAGCTTGAATGTGTCGAGAAACTGTAGTGATAGCAATTTAGTCTATCATCCTCATGGAGCCCGGGATCCTTACCTTTAAAGTCTCGTCTTTCGCAATTTCGTAACCGTCGACAATGATTCGAGGATGCAGACCCTCGGAGATGTATCTATCCGCCTGTTTTAAGAGCTCTCCCACCATAAGTACTACCGAAGTCGTGCCATCCCCAGTGATGTCGTCTTGTGCGGTTGCTGCTCTTGCAATCATGACTGCGGTAGGATTCTGTATTTGCATCTCTCTAAGTAAGACGTTCCCATCCTTCGTCAACTTAATAGCTCCAGCCCCATCGACCAGCATCTTGATTGTTCCTGTGGGGCCCAGATTTGATTTCAGAACATCTTGCAATCCCTCTCCGGCTGAGATGTTGACCTTCAAGGCCTCACCGCGCCGTCTTGATTCCGCCTTAGGGTTGAGAAGCTGTGCGGCCGACATCCTGCTACCGTGATAGTCCCTAAAGACTGATTGTGGGAAACAAGCTACTTCATGGGTAAGAGTTCTTGATGTTCACTACCAACCAAATTCACATTACTCTTGGCAGGTCAACGCGTGCTGGACCCTTAAGAACGCGAGCCTACTTTAGGGTACTAGCGCTAATGGCGCCAGAAAATCCATTAAGCGAGTCCTGGATGCCGCAAGCTTGAGTAAAGTACCTTACTTTCTTGTGTAAGCTAATGTCCATGTGCCAGATTCTTCATCCTGGAGGCGTCCTATCCTTTCATGAGTCAGATCATCTATACTTCGTCCAGGCACGTGCGTCTTGTTGGAGATACAGGAGTCCCACTGTTATCCCGCCAAATTCACTGCGAAAAGCTTCCAAGCTTTCCGATTCCTGAAGTACCCATGCGAGATGTCGATTAACTACCTGCTTCACGAGAGCAGCGTGGGATATGCTATCTTCGAAGTCATTCACCAACCTGACACCGTCGGCAATCGGTTGAAGGAAGTCCAGGATGCGGTTCAGGTGATTTATGGTCCCGCTGAGTGGATGGGAACAGCACTCACTGTCGCAGGATCTGGCGAAATTCGGCAAGATGGTCAAATTGGTGTCGTTCGCGCCTTTTCAAGGAGCTGCGCAAGCTTTGGAGAACGCCAATGAGGTATCGGAGGGCATAGCATCACAATTTCTCCTGTCGCTCCTAGAAGTCAACCTACCCAAGGCTGGGAAAAAAAACAAAGTCACGCTTGGAGTTTCCGACAAGGGTTTGGCCGGTGCCATCAAGGGCGCTTTCCCAGGCCTTGAGTGTGAGACGGGTGATACCTCGGAAGTGGTATGCAACTTTTCGCATTGATGATCAGCTCAGTTGAATGTGTACCTGAGTCGCAAGACTCGTTGAACGCCCACCTATATACAAGCGTTGTCTCAAGAGTCAATATCACCTTCTGAAGAGGAGCTATTGACGCGGGAATCCATCTAGGTACAGGACATGCTTCGAGGAATCCGGCAGCATGCACATAAGCTCTTGAAGCAATTACAGGAAGGCGATGTTGAGCGTGCCCAACTTGGTTTAGGGCACGCTTACTCAAGAGCCAGGGTTAAGTTCAGCGTTCAAAAGGTCACTATTTGTGCCAGTCCTGGCATTCCAGTCGCTAACGTAGTCCAAGAACGACAACCATATCATTCAAGCTATTGCAACTTTAGACCATCTCGATAAAGCCATCAATATGTTTTCTATGAGAGTGCGCGAGTGGTACTCCTGGTAAGATCTCTCAGAAAATTGAGTTGTTTGAGGTCAATCAACATAATAATCCCAGGACCTTTTAACTGGGTTCTGATACGGAGATGCTGACCTATATTTCCCAGGCACTTCCCAGAATTGATCAGAATTGTTTCCGAAAACCATCAATACGCAAAGCTCGCTCTCTGGATTGGTGACAAGGAAAGATTATCAGACAACGATAGAGACGATCTGGCTGCTCAAGTGAATGACGACGCCGGAATCGCTCAGAGCATTATCGACGTTGCAAGGGTTAGCATGGGTCAAAAGATATCGGAATCAGACATGGGTACGTACTCCCTGGAGCTGTTCTTTCCCCACTGGTCATGTCTAGGGAGCAAGGGCATCCTTCGTTCGCCGGGCTCTCGTTCCTGATCTATCGGGTCTTCTACAAGCTACATCGAAGGCAATACTAACGCGTCAATATGCGCAGACAATGTGACCACCTTTGCTAGAAAGCTTGTAAGCGTAAGCGATCTTTCTGATTTGTTCCTTCCCACCTCAAGTACTCTCGTATGCGGCGACATTTGTTCCAGAAGCACTTACTCTTTATTGTCTTACAAAAAAATGCTGAGACTGAAAGTTGGCAAACTACCGCAAATCGTTATATGGCTATCTGGTCGCCAAAATGGGCATAGTAGCACCAAACCTTGGGGCGCTGATAGGAGAAGTCGTTGGGGCGCGCCTGATCTCACACGCAGGGAGTTTGACAAGTCTGTCGAAATATCCAGCATCGACCGTACAGATTCTCGGCGCCGAAAAGGCCCTGTTCCGTGCATTGAAGACGAAAGGCAATACGCCCAAATACGGGTTGATCTACCATTCATCTTTTATCGGCAAGGCCGGTCAGAAAAATAAAGGGCGGATATCACGGTTTCTGGCAAACAAATGTTCCATCGCCTCGAGGATAGACAACTTCTCAGAAGAGCCAACCACGCGGTTCGGCGAAGCGCTCAAGGCTCAGGTTGAGGAGAGGCTGAAGTTCTACGATTCGGGAGCAGCACCTACAAAGAACGAGCTGGCTATGGTACGTGGATGTGCTAGCCATGGTCTCTATCATTGCCGCTGGACTGACGATCAAACACAGCGTCATGCAATGGACAAAGTGTTGGGTGACATTAATATGAAAGATCCCACAGCAGTAGTAGACAGTGATAACGAGATGGCGGATGTAGCACCGAGAGCTGTACATAAGCAGGAGAAGCAGAAGAAAGACAAAAAAGACAAAAAGGAGTCAAAAAAGGCATCGAAGACCGAGGGGGCGGCCGAGGGCGAAGTAAAGGAAAAGCGGAAGCACGGCGATGTCAGCGGAGAGGTCGAGGGGAAGACGGAAAAAAAGTCCAAGAAGCTCAAGTCATGATGAAAGGTATGTCCCAAAGAAGCTGGATATGTGTATACTGGGGAGTTTGCACAAGGTTAGTGAGCTATCATTGTCCTCTATACCCAGGAATGGTGTGGCTATGTACAAACGCCTCGAATGGCGCTCAGTCTGTCAGCAGTTCTATTTACTGTTTCGCGATCCTACCCTATGCCCATGATTGGCTGATCAACCATCCTCACCGAAATCGTAATGTCCCGTCTCTTTAGCGTGCTCCGTGGCTCCTCTCTCACCAACGCAAGACTTCTTGCAGACATTACACCTGATGCTGAACGCCGCTGTATCTGTGTAATAATGTCGTTTTTGCAATATCCCACACAGCAGAATGGCGCCTTCCAATACCACAGGATCTGCCGCATCAAAAATCTTGGTATCAAACTCCGGTGGTGCATAGGCGTGTTCGTGTGGCGCGTCAGAGGGGCTCAATGCAATAGTATCGTAGTGGATCCCCGAAAACACCAGGATGCACCTTGTCGGCCTCCCTTCGTTGAACCGATCTGTCCTTAGCGTCTGCACATCAATCGAGCAGATTTCCACGTCGAAATGTCTGCTCAAAATGTCCAACTCTATTGCTCCACCCCACGCATCTTCCTTTTGTATCCACCTGCAATAATCATCTGGGTCCTTCTCCAGCACGACACCGGAGTAGGTTTCAGGATGAGACTGGATGTCCTGCGCTATTACGGAGCGCAATTCGTGCATGGAGTCTATGTTCGTGCCGAAGAAAGCTGTAGAGAAGGCGCGGAAGAGGCAGGAGTTGTCGTCAGGCATTATACGCAAAATGAGGGTTGATGAATGCGTTTCGAGTGGGAGTTGGGGGGCGTCCATGTTCTGGGAGGTTGACTTGCGGCTAAGGGAGAGTGGTTTGGTAGGCTTTAGCGCTGGTGTGGAAGGGGTGGTATTGGCGTTTGCAAAGGCGGAAGATCTTGTTGTTGTAGAGATGCCATTCGCAATAGAGGCGGCGTTGCCGGGATCTGGTGGGTTCCGGCCGTCATGAGGATGATTGTCCGGGCCGGTGGTGCTCGCGCTCACGATCAATTGCTCGCCATCAAGCTTGATTCCTATCTCCGACAGTCTGGCCGCGGATCCGTAGTCCTCGAGCGGTAAGGGTTTAGGTGGATAGCCATACTTGAGGTCAAAGGCTTGGATGGACGTTTTCTCTATTATCCGGGAGCGTAAGTCCCCAACGGTGGCTGTTTCTGGGAGAGTAATTGTGGCCTGGCCAGCCGGACCACGTATTCTGAGCCTCATATAACTGGTGGTATATAGGTAAACTGTTTCGAAATCATGAACCTTCTAGAGCATGAGCGGGTTGTTCTTCAGAGCGGAACGTGTTTCCGCTATTTTAGTAGCAATCCGGGACTTCACTATGATTGGTTAGTACTGAGGTAGGACCCATCAATCGAAATGCAAGAGCTCTTTTGGTTACTGATTATGACAGACCGCGCAAATCTGCGCTTTGAACTTCTGCTCATTGATCGAGAAGGAAGGTTTCATTAACTGACGACCTCCACAATAAATTACCCAGTCTAATTCAATGGATCGTGTAGTGGACTTTGTCCCCCGAAAACGAGCCTCAAGACACCTCGAATCTCAAGGGTACGAGAAGCCGCAATCGCCGTTGCCAGAGGCTCCATCCGCGATACTTTGAGGTGCAACGCCTGCGTACACGTAGTGGCTGGATCATCTCAACAGGGAGCGGGACTTCTTGCGATTGATAGGGCCATAACGGCAAATCGACGGTTATTCTCACTGAACCACTATTGCTATGGCGGAGTCCCCGTCTGCGGGCAGCCCGACGCCTGTGGAGACTATCGAGACGCCAGCGCAAGTCAACCCCCCAGATGGCGACGTCACACGAGAGCAGTTTTCAGCCATGAGGAGAGTAACAGAGAAGGTATACGCGTACAGAGAGCGCGACGGTCACGACCCCTCAAAATTGTTTCATCGTAAAGTCAATAAGCGAGTGGTGCCAGATTATTACGATGTCATTAAAGAGCCCGTTGCGCTGAGTACATTGAAGAAGAAGTACATGACAAAAGAATACAAACGATTTGCGCATTTCGTTAGAGACGCTGCATTGATCTCACACAATGCTCAGACATATAATCGGCCAGATGCAGGAGCGTATCAAGATGCTCTCACAATAAAGGGCATCTTTCAGAAGGAACTCAAAGCACTTGCTGACGAGGGCATTATATCACAAGAAGTAGCCATACTTCCTTACCTCGGAGAGTTGCCCCCTGTCGAAACCCCTCTTCCGGTTGAGGAGGAAGAGGAGGACGAAGATGAAGATGATGACGATGACGACGACGAGGATGAGGAGTCTGACGAAGAAGGTGGAAAGCGGAAGCGAAAACGGGGTCCTCGTTCGACCGCCGCCATTACCAAGCGTGAGGGAGGCGGCAAGGACGACGGAGGACAGAAGGGGACCGACACAGATCTTAGGAAGCGTCGAGGTCGACCACCTCGAGTCGATACTCCTATGGAGACTAGGATCAAAAACGTGCTCAAAGCCATACGCAAATTCAAGAATACCCAGGGTCAAATCATGATTCACCAATTTGAGAAGCTACCGGACAAGACTGCCATGCCAGAGTATTATATCGAGATCAAAGAACCTATGGCTGTTGAGCAGATAAAGGTACGTCTTGATGGCAATTCAATGATAACATGGCATGTTGGCTGCGCGAGCCCTTTTCCTGACTTCGTACAGCGAAAGCAAAAGCGAAAGAAATACCACTCCGTCGATCACTTCATCCGGGATATTGATGTTATGTTCAATAATGCGAAGAGCTACAATACCGATGAGAGCCAACTATACAAAGACGCAGTATATCTTCAAGTATTAACTCCGTAAATATCCTATGCGTGGCCACATTGACTGATTCCTGAATTCAGGCTGAAGCACACAAGCTCGCAGATGCAGAGAAACAGAAGCCTGATACCGACTTCGTCATGGAAGAGGGCAGATTACCTCTACCAGACGGGATCTTGCACAATAACGAACTATGGAAAGTTGGAGATTGGATCCACATACAAAATCCCAATGATGTAACTAAACCTATTGTGGCCCAGATCTATCGAACATGGCAAGATACTGATGGCGAAAAATGGATCAATGCATGCTGGTATTATCGACCAGAGCAGACTGTCCACCAGTACGAAAAGCACTTCTACCCCAACGAGGTTGTCAAGACGGGACAATATCGAGATCACCGCATCGACGAGATTGTTGACCGATGTTTCGTTATGTTCACGACGCGTTACAGCAGGGGTCGACCTCGAGGCTTGAGTGCAGACAAAGATGTCTATGTGTGCGACTCGAGGTACAACGAAGAAAAGCACAAGTTGAACAAGATCAAGACTTGGGCTAGCTGCCTGCCGGATGAGGTGCGAGACAAGGATTATGAGATGGATCTATTTGATGGTATCAAAAGGGTCAAAAAAGTGCCGAGTCCGATCTTGCATTTGCTCAAAGAGGACGCGCAGGAGACCGACGAATTACCAAAGCCACGTTGGGGCGCTGACAATGCTCCACCTATTGAAGGTGCGGTATACAAAGGGCCCAGGGATGAGAATGTAAGATACGGCCATTTGCTGCCTTGTTTCTGCCACTGACGGAACTTTCAGCAATCCCCACCTCCGGAAGCAACACCAACGCCTCCTCCACAGCCCGAACCTGAGAAAACCAAAACAGCTGTTAACAACATGTCAACCTATGACGCACCTAACTATCGCAGGGATAGTCAAGGCGACGCAATGATGGGAGGCACTTTTAATCAATCATCCACAACGGGTGCCACTCCCTCGCACAACAGCCACACACAAGGCTACGGCGCGTCGCTATCAGGATATCATCAACACTCCGCTTCACCCGCCCCAATCCAGCATCCCCATCAATACACTCAACAAACTTCGAGCAGTTACACGCAACCCCAACATTCGGCCACTCCATCTCACCCCAATCACTACTCTACCCCTGCTAGCCGATATGTACCACCAGCCATTCAGCGACTTCCTAGTGCCAGTATCAATGCACTCCGTCCACAAGAGATATACCATCTTCCTGAGAACGCGAATTCAGCCATTCCGGAAGAGACTCGCAATCAGTTCCAGCAAGATGCGCACGGACATGTACTCTTCTGGACTGCACCACCTGTCGAAACGCTGCCATCAGTGAAGCCGGGTTCCGCTATCGGCCATACAGCTCGATATCTGGCTGACAAGCTCCGAGCGAAGAATGCAGCTCGGGAAAAGCGAAAGGCCGAAGGTCTGCCGGAAAAAGAAGAAGACCAGCCCGATCGTGCAGCGAAGTCAGTCAAACATGGTGTTGACGACGTCACGCGGCAACGGATCGAGGAGCTGAAAGTCAAAGCACTCACGAAGTGGAATGAACAGCTTCAGGCCAGTACTGACGACATCTACAAGAAACTCTACGGTCAACATTGGGAGGAAGGCAAGAAGTACGAATTAGAGAAGTTGGCCAGGAAGCAGGCCGACCACCGCAAACGTGAAGCCGAGCTCGAGAACGCTCGTAGCCAACGCAAGAGCAGCTGGCAGAAAGCCCGTGCTGTCGTTACCGACTCTGGCGTTTATAGGGACGACCTTGATCCACGTTATTGAAAACGGCAAGTACTGGCGATGACCTTTGTTTTTCGTTCTCATGGTAGAGACGTCATGCCTTTTCAAATACTAGAGTGGTCTTTCGCTACAATAAACGAGAGAGGTTGGCTTCTCCTCAACGAAGCTACGCTCTATCTAAGCATCGATACCCCATTTGGAACACATACTGCTGTTACAATAAAACACGCATCAAGTCTATGCCACTCCCTTCACTGTGTAGTAGTCTGCGGTGTGGGGTGGCGAATGTCATGGGTTTTAGTTTCTAGCTCCTCACTCCTCATGAAACCAGATCTCTTTATGTAGAACACTCAAATTGTGCATCTCTATAAGTCTTGTCGCGTTCTCTATTGTTTTGGTATGTTGATTCACTGGGAGTTTCTTACACGTCGCAAGCTTTCCTGCTCTTGATGAGGCTCAATTGATCGAGCAAAGTAACAATCTTGTTTGTGAAAGCTGATTGGGACGGGTCAAAATGGGGCCTTATACGAGATAAGAATTCCTAAGGATGGGATCGCTCATGCGGGCCTCCAATTTATTCCATGGGCGCCACAGCATTAAAAGTATTCAAGCCAATGCTCGCTATCAGCGCTATGCTCACTCAAAATCGCAATCCGCTTGTTTCAAATGCGATGCTAATGGCGTATGCTCGAGAAGAACGGTAAGCCATTCAACCGGCAACAACAGCATCTTCCAGTTGTGCTGCCCTCACTTCAGAGTTGCACTCATGCCTTCTTGGTGTCCTTGACATCAACCTTGCCGTTAGCCTTCCCGCCAACCGTCACGCTCTCCTTTCCGGCCACCTTCCCATTTGGCCCCCCAATTACCTTCAATCCTTCCGCCTTGGTCTTCATTACTTCGGCTTTGCTCTTTTCATCCATCAATCCAAACAACCCCTCTCTTCTCCTTGCCAATCCTTCCAATTCCCTTCTCAATCTCTCCACCTCAAGCAATGCCATCTCTCTATCCGGTGGTAATCCTTCGAAGCCTCTCACTCGTCCCTCGAGTCCCCGTACACGTTTTTCGAGGTCTCTGACCTCTCGTTCATCGACATGAGTGGGAAGTGGTGGGAAATTCGAGCCAAGTGGGGGCATCTTCTTGCGGTATTCTTCTGCTAGCTTCTTTTCTTTCTCAGTCAGCGGTTTGGCCTGATGATGCTGGCAACAACAAACGGGCTCTTTGCTGGGAGTATGCCCGTTTTGCATGTGCATTGTGGAGGCTTTAGCATTTTTCCCTGAGCTTTCCCCATTCCTGCTGGGGGTTTGCTGATAGGCATTGTCATCCTCCACCATGGGCCTTGATTTCGGCTCTGTTGGGTTCTGCGTCTGTGTCTGAATCTGTTCTCCTCGTTTCAATCTGGCAAGGAAATCTTGTGAGCGTGCTGCTTCGGCCTTCAGCTTTTGGTGGAGGGCGTCGATGCGTTGAAGCTGGGCTGAGAATTGGGGTTCCGTGGGAGGCGTGGGAGGGAGAACTGTGGGGGCCATGGAGCTCCAACGCAGGGGAAGATCTAGCTTTGGGGTTCCTGATGCTGCTGGTGGGTAGGAGATCGATGTGAAGACCTCACAGGGGTGAGAAGAGGCTTGCGTGTACGAGAGATCGCAAATTCATGCTTCAGCCAGCAGGCCAATCGAGTCAAAGGACGGAAACCTGACACCTATAATTAGGCGAGGAAGCGTTTCAATAAGAGCGCTCATCAAGCGAGTAGCGATGTCGACACGGAGGAAGGCTGGAGGACCATAAGAGATATCTTGGTGAGGAGGCTGTCGTCTATCACCAAGACCAACGCTTTTTGAAGCTCTAAAGGTGAGGTGCTTAGTATGCTACATAGTCTTCATTACGTTAGGCAAGCTTACTATGGAGGAGGTGTTTGAAATAGGCCAAATTAGGAATGAATGTAATGAAGAGTTCGCGTGTCAACAAGCGCCGGGAGCAGGATGGCTTGGCATGGAAATAGCCGTTCGCCGTTGTAAAGCCACTTGGCTTCACCATTTCCTTTTGTCGTCTCTTAAGACCCAAAAGAACATACATCCCAATCATGATTACACGAATGAGCTATGTAGCTTTGCTAGCTACACTTCTCGCTGCGCCCTTCGTTACTTCCCTATCTTCCTCCGATATCCCCTCAGACACCCCAATTGCCTCCCTCGTCTCCTCCGCCAAAACCAATCTCGCCCAAGGCAATGCTAACGACGCCCTGACATATTTTGACGCTGCCATACGGCGGGATCCAAACAACTACCTCACCATCTTCCAACGTGGTGCAGCATATCTCTCATTAGGAAGGAATGAAAAAGCAAGCTCGGATTTTGACAAGGTCCTGACCATCAGGCCCGACTTCGAAGGTGCGTTGCTGCAAAGGGCGAAGATCAGAAGTAGAAACGCAGATTGGGCTGCAGCAAAAGACGACTATGTGAGGGCCAAAAGAACAGAGAGCGCGGCCTATACACAGTTAGAGGAGGCATGGGGTTCATCATCGCTCGCCGTGGATGCGGAGAAAGCTGGCGACTGGGAGGGATGTATCAGTCACGCTGGGACTGCCATCATGGTCGCGAGCACAGCATTGAGCTTGCGGCAATTGAGGGCCAGGTGCCGCTTCGAGAGGGGAGAGGTACTGGAGGGAGTCAGCGACCTGGCTCACGCGTTACAAATTTCCCCGTCATTGATATCACCGCACATGCAGATATCGTCGATGATGTTCTATTCAATCGGCGACACAGCCAAGGGTATCGAGCAAATGCAGAAGTGTCTAAGATCGGACCCAGATTCGAAGGCTTGCAGCAAACTCTATAGACGGTTGAAGCAGCTCAGCAAGACTTTGAAACAGATTGCGACGTTCAAGGAAAAGCGTCAATTCAATAGCGCTACCAAGCTTCTAGTGGGAAGCGGCGAAGATCTCGGGCTTATAAAAGAGGTCAAAGAGGATGTTAGAGCATCCAAGGAGGCTGGTCACATACATCCGCATTCTTCCAATGAGCTTTACAGTAGCCTGGTTGAGATGGCTTGCGATTTCTACCAAGAGGTACGAAGATCCTCTTTCGTACAAGCCCTCTGATGGAACGGACTGACAAGTTTCTCAGATGAACAACAAGAAGAAAGCGCAACCTTACTGCACGGAATCCCTTACCCTCAACCCAAATTCCCTTCCTGCCCTTATCCTCCAAGCGCAGAATCAAATCGACGCGGAAGACTTCGAGGCCGCCATCTCCACCCTCAACACCGCCAAAGAGTCTCACCCATCCGCCCAAAACATCCAATCCCTCCTGCAAAAAACCCACACCCTCCTCAAACGCTCAAAGACGAAAGACTATTACAAAGTCCTCGGCGTCGCCACGGACGCTGACGATAGAGCCATCAAGAGGGCCTACCGCACTGCCACCAAACAGTTCCACCCAGACAAGGCGTCCGCCGCGCAGGGTATTTCGAAAGAGCAGGCGGAGAAGAAGATGGCGGAGGTCAATGAAGCTTACGAGATCCTGAGCGATCCGGAGCTGAGGGCTAGATTCGATCGGGGCGATGATCCCAATAGTCCCGATCACCAGGGCCAGCCGTTTCAGGGAAGTCCGTTCGGACACGGAGCAGGGGGCCAGCAATTCTTCTTCCAACAAGGTGGTGGTGGTGGCGGGGGAGGGTTCAAATTCCCAGGCGGAGGTGGTGGAGGTGGCTTCCAATTTCCCGGGGGATTCGGGGTTTAGGATCTACGTTGTAACAATAGCATGGATGGAGCGGGGGAGTCTCGGGTTTCTCGGTATTTGATCCTACGGTCTATTCTGGAAGGCGTATTGGTGTGGTATTGGGTACAGGACTCCCTGGACAGGCATGTCCAGCAGACATCACCGTTACGTACGCCCTTAGCTTTTGATGTTTATGAAGGGTGTAAGCCATGATTTATAGATCGTCTCTCATTTCTCTCCAATTTAGCAATATATCAGATTAGCTGCAGCCACACGTTGAGAAATATACGCTGCGTCGCTATCCAAACTACCCTCTTTCCCAAGTATCCACAAAGCGTCCACTTTTCTCCCTTTCAAAAGCCTTGTGTCACCCACTGGTGATCTGTCTCTACATCGATATGCTCTACAAATCAGTGGGTATGTTTCTAGGTATATGGAATGAGTCAGTCTAGCAGACATCAAAGCATACTCTGCTAGGAAGTGGAATTTCCCGGCCGTCGTCAAACTTTCATGACTTCAAGACACTAGTCCACTCTCTCAATTAATGATTCTACCTATCTGTAAAGGCATCGACGCACGACATCTGAGCCGGCGGATGTTCAGAACCCCTGAAACGCCTCGCTATGGAGACCGCTTTATGCACTGCAATGGCGCAGCAAAATACCAAGCGAACGCGATGGACTTCTATACAGAACGCCCAGTTCTATATATACCTCAGAAGCGAATGTGGTAGACACAAGAAAGCGAGTGTTCGGTCGGCGGACTGGGCCACCGAGCTATACACGGCCAGGCAGCTTTAGGGCGCTGCTTACCGAAATTATTGGTTACGTAGATTGAGCCCGTTATATCCAAAGAACGGGCCAAAGCTTTGTACAATGTTGTAGGTGCAAATGCTGAGTCCTTGGCGAAAGACGTGTGCGCTTGCCCGATCGTTCCGAGATCATGGTCGTTAGTCATTAGTAGGTGGGCTTCGACAGGGCGGTGATGCCGAGTATATTATCAGGTAAGTTAGGTATCTGAATCTCATCGCAGAGCTTCAGTATCAGAACGCGCCGGAGCCACGGTCTCCCCTTCCCATCCAGAGCTGCCATCGTCGGCGGGACTTCGTGAACCAGACGATACTGAGGACGATGAGCCGATTGTCCATTCTTCGGCGTCTTCTGGGCTCGGCTCGCCGCCTGCCAGTGCATACCCCTTTTCTGATGGATCGTCTCCAATTTCTGCATAGTCGTAATCCCAACGGAACATCTTGTCTAATTGTTGGCGCGGCAGGAATTTGGACTTGACAACGAAGAAGATGACTCCGGCTAGCAAGCTACCTCCCACCAGATCCACCGCATAATGGTGAGAGAGATACATCGTCGCCCACCATAGCCACAATGTATAGACCACAAAGAGAGGGGTGAGGCGTGGGAACACATGACTCATGAATAGAGCTTCCATCACAGCGCTGCCAGCGTGTAAAGAGGGAAATGCTCCAAAAACCATGGGGGAGCCCGTGAATGTAGGGGTGTACAACGCGATCTTGAACAGCTCATCGATAGCCGCCAGTCCTGCAGGCGACCCTTTGATCGTGTAATTTGCCGGGACGAGCCCGTACATATTCTCATACCATGGTGGCGAACATGGAAATGACAGTTGGATCGCTACCCCAATCAAATTCATCCAGCCAAAACTCCTGGCGAACATCGGAACAGTCCCTGGAGCGGCAAAGACAAACATGATGCCTGAGCAGACCACTGGGGCACCGAAATGGATGATTCCGTATGGTAGCCATGCCATGATGTTGAGGAATGTACTCTTGTGGGCGGATAAGATGTTACTTAGATTGGCACCATAAAATATGTTTTCGAGGGAAGGTAGGACTCGGACCCATATCGGTGGACGCCACGTACTTGGGATGAATCTACAGTTCCAACAAGTCAGCTTTGTGCACGTGAATGGGCCTTGCTTGCTTCACCCGGCACAGTCCGGCATATTCGCCATGCCGATAGCGGAGCGGAGGTACTGAGCGCAAAGAAATAGATCCTCACCCGCAAGCATAGAAGAAGATCAGCCACATCCATATGGCCAGGGAAGGGAGGAGAAATTGTCTCGAGACAGGTAGGATCAGGGCAGTGATTATGGTTGTTGATATGGCGGTCTTGACCAGAGGGCCCGGCGAAGGTATGATGCATAATGAGAAGATACCCAGTACCAAAAGTATCAGGTATTGCCCGTCATAAACGGACCACTTGTGCTCAGCTAAAGAGCGCAGAGTGTCTCGAGGGTTGTAGGAGGTGTGAAGGTGGGTAAAAGTGTTGGACGAAGGGGACTGCCTGCTTCGTATCCTGGAGCGCAACTTCCGCCGTATGCGATGTGGTATTGGATTTGGTATCGAGAGGGGCCATGAGAAACCCAACCTGACAGGTGAATATGATTGTTGTGAGTCTCTCCTCGAGCCAAAGGTGGTCTTGAGCATGATCGGGCCCGCCAAAGCGGAGCCTTGGGGGCGTGGGCCTCCTCCTCTTGCGTTCGCTTCGCCGTCGTGTGGTCTCGCTGAGGGTGAAGCCAACAGATTAGAAGCGGCAGTAGGTCCTCGAGCGAAAGGCCTGGTGAAGCGGCGCGTAAGGGGGGCGAGTAAGCAGAGCAGAGATTGGGATGTAATCAAATCACGGAAGTTCGGTACTCGTGATGCCGAAAGCTTTCAGCGGTGCACTCCGACTTGTAGTCTGATACAGCAACTCTTGAGTGCGGTCTCAATTGATCATTGATCGGATCCGACAGGAACGCGGCCGTATACTCGTATCGCAAGTTATTAAGACAGCAAGAATGAAATGTAGAGGGAAATTAGTTATTGGACTGAGGGAGGAATCAAACGGCGGGTCCGAGGTGGCTGAGAGAAAGGAAGGAATTACCGGGGTGACCTTATGCAGTAATCAGCGGAAGTGGCTTGGCAGTTTTCCTTCGGACGAATTGTAACACGAGCTCCGACTTCTTCGATCTATCTCACCTCCGCACAACTCCGCCATTCGCGAGCTGAAGGACAGATGACAAGAACGATTGTCTACGGACATCATCCTTGGGGAGTGCTCATAGGCAATCACACCCTCAGCAGATTGCCAGAGCCCTGTAGCCACCTGGCGTGCGTAAGCATCTTCAGCCACATGTGATACTTTATGTATCGGATTCTTGGCAACGTTCACGCGTCCAGGCGATGAGGCAGATAATGGGACGTTAATAGTGTCGGACTTGTCGAGAATTATAGAGAAGGCAGCGACTCGAAAGCGCTTAAGGTCTTCTTGTGAAGTGCAATACGCGGAAAGTGCCTTCACTCAGTCATTATCCGTTGCAAGGATTCATCCAGGCTTATCCACATGAACTAAAACGTAAACTGGAAGCTGGCCTAACATTGTTCTTTCCTGACACATTGGCCTCAGCCCATCCCGTTTGACCACAACGTGAAAGAAGATGCTGGAGTAGATACTACAAGCACCAGCAATTGCATCAGTGCGAACGATGGGTACACAGTGGAACGGGTAGAATCAACCCGGAACATTACGACCAATACTCGCATTACATTCTTTGGAAACCGTCTCTTCAATACATATAAGCTTCGAGGATTGAAACAAATAGGACATGTAGGTGGATCAACGTAGGATCTGCTTATCTGCTCCCTATCTACCGCAAGAGGTACATCAATCGTTGATCTTTAACAGGCAAGAGGCAAAAATATTGTCAACTTGATACACGACTCTGTCGGAAACGCCATGTCATCGCCTTCAACCACCTATAACCCTCCGTTACTTTGCCATAGAACGCCAGCGCTAAATCTCACCATGATTCGCTTGCCCAGGGATTGTCTGAAATGAAAGGGTTGTCACCCAAGTCATGCGGTGCCGTTACATGACCTATCGCCTTGCCAAAGTATTGCTCGAACAATATTTCGTCGATGTCTCTTGCATTATTATCCTTGGTCAGTGCCACCGACAGGTCGATATCGGCACCGAAGATATCGGATCTAGATTGGAGAGGCACCGGCGCCTCCGCACTGTCGTCGAAATCGAAGAAGTTGGAGGCAGCTGGCGAAGACGAAGGGTCACCAAGCTCTGGTGGAGTGCTAACATGTTCGGGCGGAGTGGCCACTTGCTCAAGCGCCGAGTGGAACTGCTCAGGACTTGGGTGAGAGTAGATGGACGAGCCGGACAGCGAGGAGGCGTACTTGCTGGGAGACCTCTGAGCTAATTTCTCTAGAGCTCTCTGACGCGTGGCCGCGGATTTCTCGAGACGTCCTTCCACTTCTGGCCTTGACTTCTTAGGCCTGCCCCGCTTGGCAATCTTTTTTGGTGTCCCTTCAAATGCACCGATGCACATTCCGCGCTGTCGATGTCTTGTTAACGCATCGTGTCGTGCGAAACCTTTGCCGCAGGGACATGAGTAAGATCGAACGCCACTGTGTATATTCGCATGCCGTTTCAGATCGTGCTGGCGAACAAAGCGCTTGGTACAATCGTTGCAACGAAATTGGCGGTCGTCTAGGTGGGTTTGTACATGGGCTTTGATGTTCTCTTTCCTTCCAAATTTCTTCCCGCACTCTGTGAACAAACAAGTCCACTTATTGTCTGCATCGGGAAAGGAAATGAAAGCGGCGATCTCGTCGCAGGTCACACCAGTTTCTTCGATACACTCATTAGGGTCCTCGATTTCAGACCTCGATTGGGAACTTGCATGTGACTCCTGTTTTGCTGAAGAAGAATAAGACCCAAGGTTCATGGCACTTTGGGAGGCTGGCAGTATCAGCGATCCGGAAGTCTTAAGATTGCCATCGGCACCACCATCTTGGTGTTCGAACAGAGCCATGTGTGGCATTTCTGGAGACGACTGGAAAGAAGACATTGCCGAAGATACCGCGTTTGACATGGGGGAGTAATTTGCCGCGTTGTATCCGTCATCCCATAGAGGGATGTCCATCTTCAAGGTTGCCATGTTGAAAAGGTTGGGTTGAGGGAACGCTGCCATGTCGACTGACTTTCGATGCTCGAGCGGCGCTGTATTCGGAGGGGATGGGATGTCAGGACTCCTAGCGTGCTGTCTCATGGCTGCGAAATTATCCTGACACGATGCTCCGCGCTGCATCTCATGAGAAGCCTTGATCGTCAAATTTGGGTCTCTTCGAGTGGGAGATGATTGTACCGCGCGGCTTTGTGCGTGTCCCCTCAAGATTGCATTACTTGTGAATGGAGTTGTGGCAGGTGTCATTGGAAAATAGCCTTCGCTGATGTTAGCAGATGCCATGACAAGGGAATTGCTATGATTTGTACTGACTTGTTCTAGTCTGACTTGGAGGTGTACATGGTTGCAGCAAGAGGTTATTATTCTCATATGTATTCTGTAACGACTGGTGTAGGTCATTTTCGGAAAATGTTGTTTCTGTGCTGTGGTATTTATTAGAGATGGTTTCAGTGCTCCGTTCCGGACGTGGCGATAGGTACGTGTGATTATCGAGATTCGTTATTGGAGTAACATAGCAGTCCATACTGAAACCTTCCGTGTCTCGTGCCAGACGTGGCAGGTGTAGCGTTTCGTGTATCGATTCTGTGAATTGTGTGGTGTGGCGATTATTGCCAAAGGCTTCGGTGGCACGTTCCGGACGTGATGTGGTCTGTTCTGCTTCCAGAGCGTTTTCTTCTATTAGTCGTTGCATTATATCTTGGTTCAGGCCCGGTCGAGCCATAGGTTGCTGCTGCGCTTCTCGCATCATTACTGTTTGTGTTAGTTGCTGTCCTAGGAGATATTCGACGCTTGTTGGCATTTCGTCAAGAGGGGAAAGACCATGGTGTTGTTGAGTGTGTCCTGGCTGGTCTAAGCTTAGACCCCGTCGGTGGAGGGTCTTCTGGGCATCGGATCCTGTGGGCGTCGAATTTTGTCGTCGATGTCGTCCTGGAACTGGAAATGGTGATTGATGAGACAGCATTTGTATGCAAGAGGAGTTCGAAAATTGGGGTTATCAAAGAACACAGTAGGTATCCTTCTTGGTTCGAGACTAAGTTATCGTGAGTGTTCAAACTCAATAATCGAGTGAATTGAGTAATTACCTCGCGCAGCGCAAGCCTTTCGGCCGGGCAAGACTCAAGTACCTTGAGTTGTGCCCAGGCAGAGGTGGGTTTTCAGTATTGCGGTAACGAAGGTGATCTGTATTGTAGAGATGCTCTCAGGGCAGGTGCTGGAACAGTAGCTCCTGGTTTATTATCTGCTTTATATTCTCAGCAGTACAGCGTGTGGTATGCAGTGGATTGAACAGGTTTCACAAGCACAGCTTGATGTGGGGAGATATTTGGAGAGAGTTCAGGTTAGGAACCGCAAGAGTAAATACTGGTTTTCGCTTCGTTCCGCAGGGCAACGATCCCAATGAGGCAGCATTTCCAACCACCCGAATATTCCTCATGAGGTATGGCGCGCTCCTGAAACGAAGAAATGCCATCACTAGCCTCGATTGGTACTAGTGCCAGATCTGGGAGCTAAGCGAAGACCACACAATTCTAGCCCATGCTTCCTCTTCTTTTGCTGATCAAGCATCTCTGCTGAAGGTTGAGGACGACAACTTTGTCGAGGTGAGGGTGCGATTGCTTTTGTTTGCCTATATAATTGCTACACTACAGGATCTAACACCAGATCCCATAGGCCATCATGCAGATCTTCGTCAAAACCCTGACTGGGAAAACGATTACCCTCGAGGTCGAGTCTTCTGATACTATTGACAATGTCAAAGCGAAGATCCAAGGTACATTATGCTCTCCATCGACTTGGAATCCCACTGACCATGATAAGACAAGGAAGGCATCCCTCCCGACCAGCAACGCCTAATCTTCGCCGGCAAGCAGCTCGAGGATGGCCGCACCCTTTCCGACTACAATATCCAGAAGGAATCCACCCTCCATCTCGTCTTACGTCTACGTGGTGGAGCGAAGAAGCGAAAGAAGAAGGTGTATACCACACCCAAGAAGATCAAGCACAAGCGTAAGAAGACGAAGTTGGCCGTTCTCAAATACTACAAGGTGGATGGGGATGGCAAGATCGAGCGCTTGAGGAGGGAGTGTCCAACTGCTGAGGTAGGTCTCTTGGGTATATTGGATGATGACGTACAGAAGCTAATAGAGATACAGTGTGGCGCTGGTGTCTTCATGGCTGCCATGCACAACCGCCAATACTGCGGCAAGTGCCATCTTACGTATGTGTTTGACGAGACTACCGCAAAGAAGTAGAGGAGGATGTTGGAGGTTGAATGTGCTTTCGGATATCAGCATGGAACCAGTATGTTGATATTTTGAAAGAAGAAATACCAGATCTATGCTCCATCATTATTCATCGTTCAACATGGCAACCACTCATTCGGGAACCCATATCCCGTTTTTTCCCAGTGTTGAAACTCGTTGACTTCCATTCATATCCTCCATCTCACAGTCAAGATCGAATCAGGTCCACCTATTGGCAACTCGAAGATTGAGGCCTGCCCCTGATCAAAATGGCTACTCATAGACTTGCATGCGAACACATGGTGTGGGACTATTCACGAAAGTCCTTTAGGCGGAAATCGAGACTGCCGTATACTGCCATCTCTAGAAAGCCTAATATACTTGAGCGTGCTCAACGACGTCCACTGTCCGTTCCAATTCCGAAGTAGCTCCAAATTGCCTTCATCTTGCATATCCGGTAACCAGAACCCGGAGTCGTATTCCTTTTCCGCCGTGACCATCGATCGCCCCAGTAGATCTTCCCTCGTGCTCGAAGGTCTGCCCGGCCTTCGCTGTTTCTTGAGCTCTGCTAGTTCTGCCGCGTGTTGGTTCAGGTAGCTACATAGCGTCAGTAGCGCTTTTGGCTCATTTGGTGGCTGTTTCAAGGATACCTTTGTACGAGATCGTGGGTCTTCTCTATTTCAATGGGACCTGTGGTTGCTTTTGCTGCTCCTTGGAAAAAGGAAATCCTTTGCACTGCGACAATCAAAGTCAACGTCGTCTCTTCCTCTTCGAGTTCAAGGCATTCTCGTACGGTGGGGTTGATTCGCTTTCGCTCTTCCTGCTGCAAGCCTCTCCAGCTTTTCGGTTCTTGCGCCTGATCTTCGCAATTTCTGCGCATCTCTGCTGTCCTCGTTCAAGGTGTTGGATTTGTTGCCCCTCTTCTTCGCCACTTTCTTTTGGACCTTGGATAATTTGGGCATCGTGGATATGTTTTGTCAATATGGGTTTTGTTCACAAATACTGTCACCACTAATTGCCTGTTAATGGAGAAAGCTTGGTGGGGCTCGGAGAAACTTTGTCCGCTCTCCGAAGGTTTTCGACACGACAGACGCGTCTCTCGACTGGCAGCACATACGCCTTTCCAAACCTGTGGCTGTTGTTCAGGTGCATGTGTTGGTCTTGAGTCCCTGGTGGATGTTTTGTTGGAATCCTTTGCTTCGCCATTTGCATGTCATGGACGAGGCATATGCTCGATTAGCCTCAATGGACCGAGTAAACAGAGGGGCCTCTGGGTGGCGCTGACCAACTTTGCTTGTGTTCTGTAGTCATCATGGGTATTACTGGTATATTTGATAGCATTGTACGAGGTCGAGCCATCCTGACACGATCTAGGCTTGCTTCCGCTTCTCAAATCGATCCAAAAGCCCTGCAATCTCAAGAAATTTGCAGGCCAAACTATCGGTGTTGACGCTTATGGCTGGCTACACAGAGGAACGGTCGCTTGTGCCATCGACCTTGCTCTAGGCAAGCCGACCACGAAGTATTACTGCTAAAGCTCTAATGGGTGCCTATGCTTACTATGACCTAGGTATGTCGACTTCTCAATGCACCGAGTACGGATGCTAATCCACTTCGGCGTTATCCCATACATGGTTTTCGATGGAGATTACCTTCCGAGTAAAGCGGTAACGGAAGTGGACAGAGCAAAGAGAAGAGAAGAGAGCAAACGAAAAGGACTTGAGCTCTACCGACTCAACAAACCCTCTCAGGCGCATCTTGAGTTGCAGAAAGCGGTCGATGTTACTCCTGAGATGGCACGGCAGCTGATTGACGAGCTCAAGAAGATAGGGGTGCAGTATGTAGTTGCGCCCTACGAAGCAGATGCCCAGCTTGTGTACCTAGAACGGAAAGGAGTCATCCAAGGCATGCTGTCTGAAGATTCGGACCTTTTAGTCTTTGGTGCCAAGCAGCTTCTGACAAAGCTGGACCAGTACGGTGACTGCGTCGAGATCAATCGATCCGATTTCACCGCCTGTCGAGAGATCAGCCTCGTAGGGTGGTCGGATGTTGAGTTTCGACGGATGGCAATCTTGAGCGGATGTGATTACTTAGCAAGTATTAACAAGATGGGCTTGAAGACTGCTTATCGATATGTTCGGAAATACAAAACTATTGAGAGAATCCTGCAGATGCTAGCTTTTGATGGTCAATATCACATTCCGATTGGCTACCTCGAGAAATTTCATAAGGCAGAGCTCACCTTTCTTCATCAGCGCGTCTTCTGCCCGGAGAAGAATGACGTTGTAATGATGACAGAGCTCGCAAGCGAAGCTCAACCCGACGATTTTTCGTTCATAGGTGCCGAAGTGCAGCAAGATGTTGCTGTTGGTGTCGCCGAAGGGGACCTTGATCCAATGACTAAACAACCCATACTCGTCAAGAACGCCATAACACATGCTCCGAAGACGCCGTGGGGTAACTCACGCAGGAGTACAGTCGACACTCCCTCTACTGCGAAAGCAGGTAAATCGATAGACTCCTTCTTCAAGGCTAAGAGAACACCTCTCGCAGAATTGGATCCAAACAGCTTTACGCCTTCGCCAACTCAAGAACGACTCTTGCAACGGGCGAATGGGGTCTCATGGAGTTCTAGCCCTGCACCAGCGAGAGCACCAGCTCTGCGATCGAGCACGTTGGTGCACTCAGCTGCGCCTCGGCCAGCGCTTTCAACAAGTACTTCGCAGCCAAACAAGAATCTAGGCGCCGATGTACCATGGTCACATCCTTCTAAACGTCAGAGGCTATGTGTTGACTCGCAAAACAGTCAAGACTCGAGGAACCCAGTATCTTTGGAGGCTATACGAAGCCCATTCTTCGGAGCAGTGAGTGCAGATCCGAGTCCCTCAATGAGGACTAACAGGAAGAATAAGAAAGCTAAAGAAGCTGAAATAACCATCTGGTCTGATGATTCGATCGAAGATGCAATGGCTGAGCTTCCCCATGTAGTGGAGATTTCAGCTGGAGCAGAGAGCGGCAAGTTGGAGGTCTTGCAAGATGACAGCCAGCAGGGGCCGGAAGAAAGTACATGGACAGAAATACGGGAAAGCCATGGGCCAGAGGATGACTCACAATCTTCGACTGCATCAAGAGGGACAGAGGTTTCGCACGTATCCCTTGACACCCAAGCCTCCAGTGTCACTAGTTCTGTCCCATCCGTAGCTCAGACACTAGATAACCACGTCGCCGCTGAGCTAACAGCCTTGGCCGCCGCGTACGCTTATCAGCCAGGGACAGACAAGCTGACCTCTCAACCAGATAAGATTCGGAGAAGCGTAGGTTGTCAAATCTCTACCATCACGACTCAACTTGCTGCGGAGCCTCACCTGCGTCAGCAGCGAAGCATGACTCCACTGCAACGTCTAGGGGCTGGTGCCCTGAACAGATCGAAAACCTGCACCAACCTTTTCGACGACAAACTCAGCAATGCGGAGGTTATCAGTGACCACAAGGCCTACAAGGTCAGCCCTAAGCTTCCAGAATCTGTACCGACACTACCGGTGGCTCGCACTTTCGGACCTGATGCCTCCGCTATAAAGGGTAGCGAGGACGCTATCATCCCTGATTCCGAGGACAATGCAGATGATGCATTGTCTGAAGTTGAAGAAGAGGAAGTGAAGTCAAAGATGGATTTTGGGCGCTTTGCATTTGCGGGTTAGGCGCTGAACCGTCCTCGTCTTGGTAACTTCGTTTCACGTCAATAGCATTGTAGGAGTATAGCATAGCGAGTGGAGTCTGGAGGATACTTAGATACATGATTGGAAGGACAGGGTCCCGCGACCCAAATCGGTAGACCGAACGGGTAAAGTTACCGTTACGCTTGGTAATTTTCCTGTTCCACATGAAAAAGAAAATCAACATATCTTGACATGGGCGAATTTTAATTTCACGGACACTTTGGCCGAGTGGTTAAGGCGACAGACTTGAATCCAAGTTTCGGGTGAAACTCTATCATCTTCGATATCTGTTTCCTTCGGGAGCGCAGGTTCGAACCCTGCAGGTGTCGTTCACTTTTTGCAATTATGATACCTGGGGAATGTGTTCGCAATACCATGACTGTTGATGGTGCAGACATCTGGTGTGGTTTTGCGACTGACCTATTCGAGAATTACATCTTGGCGCTAAGCTCACACATAGAGCCTAACCACCTACCACCCCACCCCAACAACCATTTGACCCCTGACATCAGCCACGCTATCATCTCTCGCGCCCTTCCATATCTTGAAGATCCCACAATCCTTCGATGCCTGTAAAGGCTACTAGATGATACTCACCGAAGGCTAATTTGCACCAGCCCCCTATGCGAAATCCCAGAGAAAATCGTACGTTGATCAACAAAAGCCCCATGGAGTGTTTTCGTCTACAGAGCCTACGAGTTTGGCTACCGGCTTTGGGCCTGGATAGAGTATCTGATTTCGAATTTACGGCACAAAGGTGGCGTCCATGGTCCATCTAATATTTGGGGGAATAATGTGACTGATGTACAGGAGAAGCTTACCAGACAGACTCTCTCTCTCACTTGCTTACGGTAGTCTACCTCGCCTGACTTGTAGAGAGGAAAGGATTTGCATGTTGGGTATTTAATCTCGCCAACGCTACGTGTCTAAGCTTATTAGAATACATGATAGAGCGCGGACACTAATCATCCACTGTTCCAGCAGGGTTTAAAAGTCAAGGGTTATTTCTTTTCTACGGTGTACGTACAGACATCAGAAGAAGTAAATGGTCTCCTAGACTCTCAAAATCACTCTCTACTAACCATTATGGCTTTTTGTGTCTGTCTAATGTGCTCCAGCTAGCTTGCTCTCAGAGATCCAGTGTCTTTTCCACACGACGAGCGTCATCAAGGACATTGTGTATCATGGATGGCTTTATTTCCCCGTGGAGAGCCAGCAAGCTTGACTTTTTGATAGATATGGTCGCTTTCAATCTCTTTTCCCACCGCCGATATTTACTTTGAAATTTCGTGCTACTTCCATAGCAAAAAAATCTGGGCTCGAGTTGATCATCGAACTCATAAGTCGCGCTGCGTCCCCTCCCCTCTTCCATTACCGTACGCCTTTTTGATCTTCGAGTGTATTATGCAACTGCTGCCAACAACAACGTGCCGACCTGGTTAGATAATATAGAGCGGTGGCTAATGTCAACGATAACACAACAATCTGCCGCCTGAGAACCTAGTCAAGCCGGCTACATCTGCGGAGAAGCATCGGTACGAAGCCGATACCACACCGAGAAAGGCTGGTTATACAGCAGCCAAGAGCCCAAAGCCTCAACATGGATAACAACCTGTCTGAGGAGTATCGGTCCTCGATTCGGTGACGCTTGGAATGACCTCGAACGTGCTGGAGACTCCCTCCGAACGATAGTACCCTACCCCCTTCTTGTCCTCCTTAGCTTTCCATATACCAAAGCCATCATAGCACAGAGCACAGCAGAGACTTCCGTACCTGACCAATTATACGCTGATGCAAAACCACGAAGCACTCGCTTGGAAATCGAAAGCCATCGCCCTGAAGCAATCAAGCAGCAGTAGATAGAAAACGGCTTCGAGACAGAATATAGTTCGGGGACGTCGAATCATCTACGCTGCGATTGCGGGGAGTGCGCAATAGCGATGGACGGCGGCATCACTGAACGTAAAGAGAAGTTTTCACAGATGTTTCTCATGATAAGAGCGCGATGAAGGCAAGTATCAAAAGATAGGAACGACCATGTTGTTCTGAACCTACCTACCTACAGTTACGTGCCTCGACATATGTCTAGACAGCATATCCGACGAAGCCTCGACGCATTGTGGAGACCATACGTTTGGAAACTACTTGTAGTGTTCTGTAGATGACGCAGCTCTTTTGTGGTACGTGAGGGAATGCTGCAAACCATGCTGGGCAAATATGCTTGATATTCGCAAATGAAAACTCAAAAACGTTCCGTGCCACGCCCCATATTCGGAAAGGAATGCTAGTATTTCTGAACAGTTGGTAGCTGGTTCACCTGTTTACCTCTCCGGGCATTTCGCTGTGAGCTACAGACTTCGCTTCTCCAGCATCAAACCCTTCTTTGGGTACATGGCACAACTAGACTGGATGACCTTCAACAGCCCCACCAAATACCCTCATACCGCCGAACCTCCAATCCATTCCTTTCTCGTTGGCCACGCTGACTGATACCAGCAGCAGCAGCAATGTGAAGACTCACGGCTCTCCTTCTGTCTCGACGCGGAAGAAAGAGCCCCAAAATTCTCGTAATCGGGTTCGTCCTCCTCAAGCTGAACGCTGAGCTCGTCGATTGAGTAGTGGATCCAGACCCCGAACCAGAACCTCCATAGAAGCCAGCGGGTGGATTGCCCTCACTCGGCTGCGTACCTGAATTTGCTGGTGGGCATCCAGGACCGGGAACGTATCCCTGAGGCGGAGGATATGGGAGGAACTCCGTTGGCGGGGTTGGACATACATCGGCCGCCAGACGGATAGGGGACACAGCGAGTATATTGGTGGCCGCCGACGTTACATTTGTGGGAGCCGAGGTTGTGAGATGGGGTATGATGATGATGGCAAGCGCGATTGTGCTACCCACTGGGGTATGGAGTGTAAACAGACGCATGCTGTATGATGATCTTGTGAGGGAAGATTGGCTGAGGAACAAGATTGGAAGAAGAAGGCTCTTGATGAGTTTATGAGGAGTGGAGACGGTCCGAGTGCGAGGCCATTTGGCCACCAACTTCGTGGAACCCATAGAAGTGTGCCTTCCCCCACATAGCTTTACTCTTACTTTGATAGAAGCGCGTAGTAAGACGCACAATGGTGGATATGACGGTTTAAGAGTCCACGCTTTCGCTGCATGCTCCTAAATAGTGTTAGGTAGCGTCAGGTACCCATTGAGCCGTTGAATGCGATTATTCCAAACCGGAAAGCGAGTGCCAAGAAGATTGAGAGGGCTACTGTAAAGATGCCCAACCAGACTGAAGGCGAGAGAGCGAACATTGTGAACGGTAGGATGACAACGCAGCGTCCGCTTTCGTAGAACCGAGGCAACCAATCAGATCGCAGCTTGTTTCGGCTCAGCAAGCATGTTAGATTCACGTAATTCTTTCATAGATTCTCCACCAAAGAGCCATATTAGCAGCAACCAAGAAATCGAGCATCTGCAAACCCTCCACTTCGATAATAAGCTTGCCAAGCTTGGCGTGCTTGCCTCCAAAGCCACCACCTGCGTGTTCCTGGCCGAGAGAGAGATCAAGGCGATCCCCGAGCTCAATCTTTGGACCGAAATATTCTGGATCGCCGCTTTCGTGGGTCCCGTATGATGAAGATTTTCTGTGGTGATGAGAACCTAGCAGTTGAGATGAACGCTTCCCATCTTTTGGAGTACGTGGAGCTGAACTTTTTGCTGCAGGTTTACCAAGAACTTTCGAGCTCGGAAGATTGAAGCGCAGCTCACTGACGGGTGCTGAAAACATGCCAGATCCAAGAGTTGGGGTTGCCAAAGCATAGGAGTGCTTACACTTGAGAGACCGACCTGCGATACCTGTAGTGAACTCGCAAAGACCGTTCCAAGGGCTTCGCAACACGTAGCCTTTCAAGGATGAGGTCTTATGGCCTGACAGATCCGCGGTAGGATAGCTGGAATTTTCATGATTCGGTTGGCGATGCTCGGAGCTTGATCTGTCCTCCTTCGCGAAGGATCTTGATCCACTGGAGGTGAGGGTATGATTTGGGCTCGGTCTCTTCAAGTTTTCCGGGATCTGAAACCGTCTTCGAAAAACATTGTTACTTTCCGCACCCGTACTGAAAACGTTTTCTGTTGTACTTGAGGGTGACGAATGTCCGTTTAGATCTTGTGGGTCCACAAATTTACGGTAGCCTTCTGTCATAATCTCGAAAGACGTTGCAGCATCAGCTGTACTGGGCACTCCAAAGTTTGTGCCTATACCCAGAATCTTGCCAATGTTCCACTGCTCTCCATTGTATCGTCGAATCAAAGATAGAGACGTGTCTTCGAATACCATGCTATTCTCACGGCTGTCTTGCCATTCCGAACTAAGCTTGTCCATTTCCTCGCGAGCCTCGGTGGCACGTTTCTGCTCCCATGATCTCTCCCAATCCCAACAATGTTCCGCCAATGACTCGTTCGCAATTGGTGTCCTACGCACTTCCATTGAATTTCCAGCACCCTTCAAAGGGACGTCCTCTATTTGCTTTCCGCGAATCGAGTCCATTCTCGGCGGCAATCGCGGTGGCAGTGCTCCAGGCTGCTCTGACCACCTTCTCATATCGATGTTTTGCCTCTCAGGCGCATTCTGGAGAGCTGAGCTATCCGCGGAACGTAGTCGTTGGATCATCGAGCGAGGTCCAACAAGCTTTCGAGGAGGCAGCGCCGGAGGCGCCTCCAACTTTTCATATCCAGCTCTGAAGCTTTGATCGAGAGGCTTTCTAGCCAATTTCGCCCCGCCATACGGACCCGGACTGCGCGCTTGCAATGGGACATGCACTGATGAAGAAATCGTTGGTTCATCGCTAGAAGCAAAATTCGGACCTCGCAATACTGGTTTACGGCGAACGATGGTTTGGGGATTCGAAAGCGTATGCGGCTTCAAGACTTTTTCCTCTGGCCGATTATGATCCGATCTTTCAGATTGTAGCAGCTTGTAGTCATTGGCATCATCTACATGTAGGTAGTAAAGAGAGCTTTGTACGTCTTGTGCCGTGACGACCTTCTGTTGCGGCTTCAGCGTCGTTAGGAAGACATCTATTGGTTTGATGAGTTTGCGCTATCGCTGGTCGTGTAGAGTGTGTGGTTTTTACCTTTGCTGCCAGGTACTCTCGCGATATATAGGACCAACGGCTGTTGTATATGGGGCAATGCCTGGTCGTTTACCAGCGTTGGTGGGTTGTCTGCGAGTCCAATGACATCGGCCAGAGAGCCGGCGTGGACCACTGACGCCATGGCGGAGTCAATATAGGTTCGCTTGGTAGTAATTTATTGAATCATGTTGGTGCGGTCCGACCTGTACTGTCACGGTGGTGCGAATGCTCTCATAAGAAAAGTTGATGCCTGAAGCTGAGCTCGCGAGCTTCGCCATGTAACATTGCACATCCGGTCCCATCCAGGAGCTACGGCCGTAGCTACGATCAGATTATGCTCAAAAGACATTTTCAAGTATATAGATTGATGTTTACAATCGATCAACTTGGTTTGCTGATGTTTGGCCATGGGATATTTTTGTTGGTGACAGAGCCCAATCTCAAGTGCAAACGCCGATCATCTCGGCGATGACCCCATTTTATAATGTGTCAGCACTTTTCTGCTATCAACGTTGATTATGTGCTGTGAGCAGGATATTTTGATGCTCTATACTCCACTAGGATGGTCCTATAATAGGCTACTCCCATCATGTGTATGGGACCAGGAAGCTCCATGTCTCCAGTAACCAACATCTCTCCCGCCGTTGACTGAATGATGTCCTAATTACTTTTCTGCCCGGCACGCCTCGCAGCCCACGGATTCCAATCACTACTTGCCCTCGGTCTCTGAGCAATTCAATGTCCAAAGAGATGGTCCTATCAGGTGTCCCGAGCTGTAACATAATGCATGGACACTACATGGCAATAAAGTCCAGGCAAGCCTTTCAACCCATTTACGTGAATTACAAACCCCAGATGCTCTCCTTTGGATATGGAGCTGGGTGACCAGGTCCGACCTTCTACAACTACGACAACAACGTGGGATGATGGCACTAGCTTTCACGACAAATCAAACTTTTCATATTCCGTGGTAGCAGCACTGTCAAGAACATTGCAGAGGCAGTCTCGGACAATGCAGCACTTGAAACACGATCAGAGTATCAGAGTGTGGAGGTATAGCTCAATCCTTTTCGGTCGCAACGACTGATGGTCGCTGTCGATGAAAGCGTTGCGGTCATGAGACCCATCCCAATAGGACAACATACGTTGTGCAAGCTGTGACTGCTGCGAATGGACAGATGGCCCAATGTACATGCTCGGGTGAAACTACCTTTGTTGGTAAAATTGTGGAGAACGATACCGTGCTTGGGGTATTGGAGGTGGGTGAGTCGTATGCCGGTCAGCAAGCTCTGCTCGATGAACTCGTGTCCATGAAGGTCGTCTTGGTGGAGAGTCAGGAACGACGTGGACTAAAGCTTCATGGGACCGAGTATCATGGCTAGAATAGGAGAGCATAATTCGAGGACAGTAAATAGATAGAGTAGCTATAATCCTGAAACTGCCCACTATCCTTAGATGTGACATTGCCGAATATTCTAGCCCTAGTTCTAAATCGAGGTACGAGTGCAACATATACTATTGAACCCAGTCTCGAAATTTAGACCCTAGGCTCAACCCGCAACCACAAGGCCCAATTTCGGGCATTTGACAGGTCGACAAAGCTACACCGTATCATGGCAAGTGAACCGCCATCACGACCACAAAAGCCACGCTCACACCCACCCCAAAAGCCCAAATCCAAATCCAAGAACCCCAAACCCTTAAAACCAAAACACCAACCCCCCACTCCAACTCCAACTCCAACTCCAACCCCAACATCCTCAACCCCCCCTTCCCCAAAACCACCAATGCCAATGCCAGAATCCAAAAGCGCACAACCCACCCCCAACGACGAAAAGGTATCCCTCACCCCGCACCCCGCACTCTACACCCAAACATCCTCCTCCCACCTACTTTACGCTAATATACAAGACCCGCAGCAGCACCCCCAACAACACTCCGACGAATCCTTCGAATCTTACTACCTCAGACAAGTCACGGCGGAGTTCGCAGACGACATCGATAAGATCCGTAACGCGTCGGATTTTAACGAGCGTTCGGTGGCGGTGCTGGTTCAGGCGCTGAAGGGGAGTGGGGCGAATTTTACGGAGGAGGAGAGGGGGAGGGTTATGGGGGCGAGGGGGTGATGATGTGATGATGTGATGGGGGGTGTTGGAATTCTATATAGAATAAACAGATATTTTCTAGGCCGCCATAAAGTATGCCTAACAGTTACGCACAGATCTCGAGTGAAAGAAAGAAAGATCAAAACAAAGAGAAAGAATTTTAAAAAAAGAGTCGCGTAACGCGAGGATATGTCCAAAGATTGATAAGCGGAGGTGTAGGTGCATAGCACGGTCACTTCTGGTAAAAGGCAAGGAGTGAATTCGATACTAGCTACCTCTCCGTGCCAAGATAGCCTCATCTTAACAAATATTCTGATTGAAAAAAGCGGTATTGCAAGTATAATACAAAGCTCTCATTGGCTTCTGAGAGACGCTATGTATTTAATACAGCACTACTAACCTCATAGAGCTGGACGTGCGAGTTCAAATCTTGGAGGGTGCACCCGTTTATTAAATTACATTCCTCGTAGTAATCAGCATGCACTGAGCGTCTTAGAACTGCACCTCTACGGACCGTAATCACTTTAGACAGGATGTAGACCACTTTGTGGGATGGAGGCTTGTAACTTGTTGTATTGCTTCCGTTCAGGGTCTCTTCCTGCATGCAGTATGCGATGGTATTTCCGTCGCCTAAATTACAATGTCTCCAATCCTGCAACACTGGTCGCTACGGTGATGAATGGAGAATTAATCGGGGAAGCATCTCTTACTACCGAGCTTGGAAAATCAGGTTAGAAGAAGGTATCGAACGCTGACAGCTATGTATGATGTGGTTTTGGAAGTTTCATCTTTGACAATGCAGCTGTTTCAAGTCGATAATGTGAGATTTGAAGTTGCGAATGATGGAGGGTGCAGTCATGCTAGGTACTTGATCATTACTAGTGCAGTCTCTTATCATCCAAATCTCTTCCAACCTCGTGGAAACACCGCATTCGGACACGATGGACGCTCAGCTGAGACACTTGCAACCTGCGTCCATGCTCTGTCCCTGAAAATTACCTCGTCCTAGCATCAGAAGTTCGTGGCCAGATTACCGTGGGAACCCGGTCCAAAGGTTATCCCCGAATTACTTAGTGGATGGTCATCTGGTATGGTGTAGGGAATGAAGCCTGATGAGTTCGGAGTAGATCCTCGGGAGTGATTTGGCGGAGTAGGAGCTGGATCTGGTGACGGAAGCTCAGGCACTGGTAAAGAGATTTCCGAGCTCGCAAGTTCTGCAACTGGTGCCGAGACAGATTGGAGCTCATTTGGAGCACTCTTTTTGTCCGTTGAACCATCATACTTCGACGCAGGCGATAATGGTAGAGTGACGGGAGTTTCCGGTTGGTTGAGATCTATAGCAGTCAGCTAACGCTCAGAAGGAAGAGTCTCGAGTGCAGTCAGAGAATTCAATACCATTGCCATCGTTCTTGGTATTCAATTGCTGGGTACCACTTTTCCGTAGTTTCCGTATGCGGTACCATACCACCAAGACTATCAAAATAGCACCAACCACAGTACCGACCACCCCTCCGACAATCGCGCCAGTCAGTGACTTCACAGCAGTGGGTTGACGAACGAGTACAGATGAGAAGGGTGCAATCTCGGTCACATTCTCTGAAAGTTGCGCTGGCACCAGTTGATCTTGGGGACAACCTCCTTGGGACATACATGCATTTGATGCGCAGCATCCTAGGAACGGTGGCGATGTGTCCTTGCATGTATACCAATCGCCTGCCGCAACGGTGGTGTTGCAGTCGTTTCGCGTGAGATTGCCGTAGTACTGCTGATTGAAGTTTGCTGCTTCGACAAAGTCAATTCGACATCCATTCACGCAGATGTCTACCCCCTCTTCAGTACAACATCCAAGAAAACGGGTCCCGTAATCGCACGCATAGAATCGTTTACCACTGGGGCATGATAGTTGCAAGAGTGCCGGATCGCTCATCGTCTTGAAGTCCCCAAGTGCTACCGGCTTGAATGGGATGGTAGGAAAGCAAAAGGATCAGAAATATGGCGAAAACATGATTCCCTCGCCTTCCCTGCTCCCAGCGAAGTGTAAGACATCTTGCCCATTTTCCGATCAGCTAAATCACATGTGACTTCTTCAGGACTGGATCAGGCGCTGCATCACTCTTTCGGGCAATGGCGTTCCGGCTGACCCATGAGGATTCTGCAGGTAGCCCATGAGTCCGCATAGGTTGAGTATTTCGACGTGGTCTCGTGTTGCGACGATGAGGGCTGTATGTCTCGGATAGTCGCACTTGCTGCGGGTCCGCACTGGAAGTACGGCTTGGATGAGCGCAACCTTGGGCTAGCTGCTTGGCAGGCACGATACTTCTGTGTCTTCTTTTCCATATTGGTCTATTTACCAAGCCTGCGTACGTGTATACTGTGATGGAAGATGTTTCCGTCTCAGCTTCTCTTGACTGGTGCGCTTCTATGTTCAAGGGTGTAGGTAATCAAAACGTCATAGATCGCACGAAATATGAGTAGCACGGCAAGGGTCTCATACTTTAATTCATATTTTGAAAAAGAAAGACCATAGACATATTTACCACAGAGCTGTCACGCTCCAAGTGTGAGATTACATACTTTGTTACACCCTCAAGCAGAGGCGGTCTGAAAGATTGCATCGGCAACAGTATCGGTAAAGAACATGCTGCTTCCACTGGCCTGACCTGGAACATTGCACATTTGCTTTTGCTGTAATTATGTGTGATGAACGAAAGTTGAGCTGCTAAATTCGTCCCCAGACACTATTAATTGTTTAGTGGTGTATTCTGATTCGGTTTCAAGAGAGATTCCAAAGATCTTCTATTAAGACGTACCCAGTAGTCAAGCGAAGTGTGTCGCGGTCGTCCCCAACCCGGTAGAGGTCTTCCGTGACCCATCTTTTTTTCGATGATAGTGATCCTACGAACTCAGCAAGTGCTGTGACTCCGGAACTTCGTTGGTGCAGACCTTGATGCCTTGATGTTTCCGAGTCTCTTCCATCGCACGTCTCGTTTCCTTGAACCTCCACAGATTGTCCGCCAGAGTCAAGTAAACTCCTATGTAGGATGGCTCTGCGTGTGGCAAGTCCTACCAATATCAACACAATGCCTGAACCAGTGGCAGCGTACGAGATGTATATACAATGTCAATAGTATTCCTCGAATGCTGGGTCTGAGATTGCAAAGCGACTGGAAAAGACTCCATGTTTCGCATCCGGCTCCTAGCTTTTCCACATATCTCCCACCCTTCGATGGTCACTTATCAAAAGCTTGAGTATCTCCACTTTGCATCTCCCTTCTTTGGAGGTTTGAAACAAATAATTAAAGCTTGATAATTGTGGACCGTGAAGCAAATGATGATCATACTTGAATGAATGGTGCATCTCAATGGAGCGTAGAAAGCCATGCTTCTCTCATGGCAGCTATCCACGTCCGACTTCAAATCTCAGGCAACAACCACTTGAGAGAAAACAGGAAAACAAGGCCTGTATATTATTCAGGATCGTTTCAGTGAAGGTCAATATGAATGAGAGCAAGAGTGGTATGCAACGTCAAACCCACGATCCCATTTGGACTAGATATTCGAGGGAAATTTGGGCAGTGATCAAATGCCGCATAACGGGCTAGACCGTGCAAACACGCACTGGAAAGGACAAGAGCTTCCCTGTAGCAATAACTAGCCATCGAATCTCCGTTGGTGGTAACGAATGCGAGTAATTCATAACTCGACGTACTTGTATGTCGTTGGGAAGGAAAAATATCCAGTTTCGGAAATCCGAACTTTGAGCCAAATATAAAGTTGCGTCGGAAGGGTTAGCCGAGAGGCGCTAGTGAACGCCAACTCTTTATGCCGGTACACCGTACCTGAATTACGTGGTTACGATCATGATCGATTACCGAAGATATGTACTGCATGGTCAATTCGTATTACTCTTAGACCATGGTTCAGCTTATTGAAAAGTCAGGCAATCAAATGCTTGTCCCATCGGACGGAAACAATTGTATAAGTACGATAGAATGCGGCTCTTTTGATGATCTGCGGGCAATGCAAAGAAGTTGGACTATCTTTGGCTACCGGGCCAGGATTCCAGGTATTTGATTGGTTGATAGGATGGAGTCAGCGAGTGGTCCACTCGGCACTCGGTCCCTGGCCCTCTTCTGTTGCATCTGCCCTTTTAGCAGCATTGCACGCAGGTCTTGTGGTGCATGTAGGTACCGTACTCTAGACTAGATTGCTCTCGATGGAGCTTTACCTTTCCTGTCCTGGGGGCTTTGTTACGGATTTCACTGCTCCTTCCCCTCGTAGGCTCTGACCCATGGGCTGCCGGGGCCAGCCTGACCAATTCCCATACGGCGAGCAAATTACAGATGATGTGTCCCAGACTGCCGATGCTTCTTCGTCTGTGGCCTGTGCTGTGGTCGAACCTAGTGCTTGCCTCCTTCCGCCCAAGGAGTTTGAAAGTCCATATCCCCCAATTTTTTCACTGTCTTCATTCTCTCTTCTCTTTAATCTTCCTCATCCACGGAGCATCTTGGTGTTCTTCCATCAACAGATCCTCCTAACCTGCTTTTGCCCAATATTTTGAAGTGTCACGTCGGCAGTCATAGCCAGAGCTTGACTTTACAGAGTTCAAGCCTCCATCCAGCACTCTCAGCACACAACAAGATCATTTCGACGACCGTGCATCTCTTCGAATCTCACATTGAAGCTTTTGCGACGTTCAGCACCCACGTCGTCTTGCTGTCTTGTGCGCCGTACCAAACAAAGTGAATATCTCTCAGTATCGATACCGAAGCCTGCACCTGGTTGCATTTCTGCTATTGTGGCAACACTTTGATTTCTCTGTATTTTCAACTTGTGAGTTGTTTTGGAGTTGTGAGAGAAGATGTCGGCCGCAATTGATGTTCCAAATCGCGGGGAGAGCACTTCGCCTGGCCTATCGTCTCCGCCCTCACCCAATTCACCCACACGCAGGATAATTACACCCACGTCAGCTGCTCAGTCAAACGCAGTTTCGTTCGCTCATGATGATGTGAATGTTGGAGGAGAGAAATCTGGCAAGGGGATTGGCGCCAAGAACACAACTCCGTCGGGAACAATTAGAAAGCCACGCAAAAAGAAAGACCCTGAGATTGTAACCCCCATCAACAATGGCAACGCATCGACCGCGACCGTCACAGATGGTCAGGAACCAAAGGTTAGAAAGCGTGCTCCAAGAGGCACGTCGGCTGCGTACAAGAAGAAACAAGCGAGGCTTGCTGAGGAGGCGCAGGCCAGAGAGGCTGTGGCGCATGCTTCTCGCCCATCCAAAATCAGGGATTCAATCCCCTCCTCCTCGCTTCCGCCAACGAATTATGGTGTTCCCGCTATTCAGACCCCGCACCAAAACGGAAATAATGAAGCTATACACATCTCACGAATCAATACCCAAAATGTAACCCCACATTCACGGCCAACCAGTGGCCAAAAATACGACCCCATTAGATCCTCCACTGTAGCACCTCGACCTAATTCACCGATGGCTACTGCGACTACACCTCACAAACCCTACAACAATTCCAGTGCAAGCGCGTCACCCTCAATCTACAGTATCATTGATCTACCGAGTCATCCCTATACATTTCCTCAACCACCGAAGCGCGACAGCGACCCAAAAGCGTCATCTCCATCTGAGAACAAGCGTCCTCGTTTGTCACCGCCGCTGCCTCTTTCCTCGCAGCAATCTTCAAACCCAAGACCAAAAGGGTATACTCCAGCAATTCCTCTCGCACCTCCTACCAATCCGTCCACAGAGATGGAGGTTGATACAGAGAAGACATTACCACTTTCAAATGGCGACACGACGGGTCCTGGGAAGATGTTGAGTCCACAGACGAGTACTGTAGCCTCCTCCTCGTCACACTCTCCAAAGCCAAGCCGGCCCAAAGAGACCGCGGTCGCTCTATCATCCGGAAGTGGACTACTCTCAGGCTCAATCTTCGGGACAGGCTTGGACAGTAATGGCATCGAGAAGACCGCTCCGACCGTCGTCCTCAACGTTCCCTTGACCAGCGAACACCAATATGTGAACTTCACTCGCCTCGCTGAAGAACGCTACGGATTCAATGCTCTGCATCCACGTTTAGCAGCGCAGCGCGAACGACTTGCCAAAGTTGCCGCAGCTGGGGCTGCTCTCGAAAACGCCAATAAAAGTGGTGGCAATTCTGGCTCCGCTGACGACATGTCCGTGGACCTTTCCGACGGCGACGCTGACAACAGCAATGTGGAGATGGGAGGCATGAACGACAGCGAAAGGTTTCTAGGAACTAAGTCGGGAGAAGAGACTGGCGAAGGCGGAGCAGCGAAGAAGACTAGAAAGAGGATGACGAAGGAGGATATGTACGACAAAGAAGATGACTTTATTGATGACGCTGAGGAACTGTGGCTGGAGCAAGCGGCAACGAGTAAAGACGGATTCTTCGTGTATAGCGGACCGCTAATTCCCCCAGGGGAGGAGCCTACAGTTGAAAGGTGCGTACGCTATCCACTCATGAGACGGGTCCCTGCTGACTACTATTTTAGAGCGGATGGACCGGCGAAGCGCGGCCGCGGGAACGGACGAGGCAGAGGGGGCACTACGAGGGGCGGCGGCAGAGGAGGAGGAGCTGCCGTCGCAACCAAGGACGGCGCCAAAGCACCAGGAAGGAAGCCGAGGGTCACCAAAGCTGCCAAGGAACTGATGGAGAAGGAGAAGGCTCAGAGGGAAAACTTGGCCGTGCTGGCGTCGAAACCTGTTGGCTATACGATTCCTGTTTGACGGACTTTTCTCGAACGCACTTTTCTCGACGGGTTACTTCTACTGCGACCCACGCTTGTACAAACGCTGAGAGACTTTTGCCGATTCCGACAGCTTACCCTCTCGAGTGGTCTCTGACGTTTAGCCGGTCAGGCTCCAGGAAGTTTTAGAGATCACGGCAAGGTGCTGATGCTACGCTCAGATCGTTGTGGTGGACGACCATTTTTTCGCAGCTTCTCTAACCACAGCCGACACTTTCTTGTACCATGCGTTTGGCGACGAAAATGACCTCATGGCATTCGGAGGTTTTTTTTGCTTGCTTGCGAGAGGTACGAACGATGTGTGAGGCATTGCAGGCATGTATGTAGCCATAGTTGCAAAAGCAATTTCTATAGATGGTTAGAAAAGGGCATATCGAGTTCGATTCTTGAGATCTTGCCGATTGTATTCAATATGCTTGAGAATTGAATTATTTGAAAGTGAGAGAGAGGAGGGTTGTGGAGTTTTGGGGGAGGTTTTATGAGTGATTTATCTTCGATGGCAAGACCCGAGACACGCATTGAACACCTGCTGAATGTGGCGTGTGACCTGTTTGCACAAGGCTGGATAACTCCCAGCAATTTTTCTGGCTTAGCTGAAGTCGATATCCTATGGTTGCACATATTCAATTGCGGACGCATCTATTCGAGACAGTCATTGCAGATCTGCTGGATGTGGTATCGGATGCGTGACGTGTGGCCTGTTTAGGCGGAACTGGATACCTGCAGTATTTCATTTCTATCGTACCTCATGCGGACAGTAAATGTTGGTCGCTGTGGTATAATTCTGCCGCCAATAGTTTCGCATGTAGATTGATAGAAGTACCTGAGTTACTCGAGTTCATGTGGTGTCTACTTCGCCTATTCTACGGGTTCGCCGCTGTAGTTTGATGTTCCGGCTGGAGCGGGCGGTGTGGTTGGGGAGTTCGTCGTAGCTGCTCTCTTTATTTGGTTTCTGGATCGTGTATGATCTTCGGTGTGAAGGTTGACGAATAGTTGGTGCATAAAGCGTCGAGCGAGAAGCTTGCTAATAGGGTATGTGGGTTTTTCCATTTTGGGATATTCTATCATTTGCAGCCAAGTTTTAGCAAAGATGAGAGTTATTTTCAATGAGAAGACGTCCGGATGTTTTAGCTATATTTTGCACAAGTAGCTTGATAGATAAAGCTGTGCAAAGAGAATATGTCGGTATCATGGTAAATGAGTCTCGATGGAAAAGCATTGAGGGATCATTCGGGATCTCTGAGCTAGTACCGATTTTGACTATTCTAGTGGGACGAAGCCGGGATTAACTCCAGGTTTCGGAGATACCAAAATTATTGCCTGAGTAGTAAGTTTCTCTACGACAGCTACATCTTGTGTACCGCTCTCATGGCAATTCCAGGTCAGCGCTTCCATATCGATCTAGACGATACGCATAACAATGTTCGCGCCTCTGCTGCCGTCTCAACGGCTGGTGTCAATATTGGACTTGTGGGAGATATCAAAGAGCGAGTGGCTTCTTCAGACCCCAAGCCGCCTTCACCACCAAGGTTCAAGAGCTCTGAGACTGGGTTTCCAGCACACAAAACCAGGTTAGGGTCATCAAAGTTTCGGAGAATGAAAGGGAACCAGTCTTCGGACAGAATGCCGTCAGACAAGCCAGATCGTGAGAACCTCAATGATACAACTGTCGGTAGTAGGAACGGTGGCTCGAGCTCTGGATCTAAAGACCCATCTATTGATGAAGAGAACAAGCAGCGGCTTGCAGAAATGTCGGACCAGGAAATAGCGGAAGCAAGACAAGAGCTCATGTCGGGGCTAAACCCATCTCTGATCGAGAAATTGTTGAAGAAAGCAAATATAGACGATGACGGAGCAGAAGCAACTTCCAAATTGCAGACAGCTAACGATGAGAAGCCTCCTCAAGAGAAATCATTCTCCAAGAAGGTTGCCTTCGACGAGTCAAATTCACATTCATCCACCAGGCCAGTTACGCAGAACAACGCTCTGTCCTGGGATCCAGATGGCCCACCACTGCATCCACCACCGGACCTCCAACCCGCCTCCTCTTATTCTTCCTCCCTCCCTCCACCCCCGAACATCCATTTCCCTAAGCCACCTCAACCGCCAGAGCTTGACCCTTCAGACCCGGATTTCCTTTCTGCCCTTCACTCAAGCTACTTTCCCAATCTACCGGCCGACCCATCGGCGATGGCTTGGATGACGCCTCTTGATCCTAAGGCAGAAAACCAATCTGCTTATTCGCCTACCCTAGATGCTCTCCATATATCCGCCGTCCGGTTCAACTTCCGTGGCCAACTTCTTCCTCCACGCCTTTCATCGCAAATACCATCTACAAAAGGCCTCCACCACCACGGACACGCTCCATCATCTGCCGGCTACACTGTGCCTGAACTTGCGCATCTAGCAAGAAGTTCGTATCCTGCACAGCGCTGTATAGCGTATCAGACGCTAGGCCGAATACTCTACAGGCTCGGTAGAGGTGATTTTGGTCGGGAGGGTGAGGATCTGTGTGATGGTCTTTGGCAGCAGATGGAACAGGGCAGAGTTGTGGACCAATTGGTCGAGGCTGCGGCGAAAGGCGATGCGGGCAACAAGAGTATTTGGGTCACCGCTACGGAAGCAGTGTGGCTGTGGAGGAAAGGGGGCGGGAGAAGATGGAAGGGGAGGTGATCAGGGTTATGATCAGTACCACGCATCACTCGCTAACCTCGGCGTAATTCAAACGACATGCCCCTACCCAATACTCACAATAGCATGGCAAACACTACAAGAACCTTGGTAATCGCTCCAAATCAAGCGTGAAGATCTCCTATCAACGGCCAGTTGACGGTGTAACGTGACGATATGACTAACGATGGAAATAGGCAAATTTTTATCTTACGGTCCAATCACCATATCGAGGATTGAGGCGGGGACTGCATATCAAATACGTACGACACTACGCTACATTTGAGATGTTCGGAGCACTAAAGTGAAGGGCTCGCGGTTGTTCTATCATGATATGCTGAGGATTGACAGACCACGAGAACGATGCACTTGACAAGTAGGTGGTAATAGACTTCACAACAAGAGGTAGCGCGATATACCAACAGTTGTTGGACGCAGCTAGGGAAGGATAACGTCAAAAACAGTGCGGAAGGATCGACGCCATGCTTAAAAGACATTACAAAGTTACCGGGACACGTACTCAGAGAACTTCACACGGTCACCTTACCGAGCTGAATTGGCGTGAGCTGTATTTTCAAGTTAAGATCGTTGTTTCCCTACTACACCATGACCAAGGATTGTCAACAAGGTTCCAACGATATCCTTGAGAACAGATCAAGAAGTATGTCTCCAGCTTTGAGTAGTCGAAACAAGTAGAATGCACGTTACTCACTCTGCACTGGAGTGAAAAGCCAAAAAGCGAAAGTGCATATACCATAGCAGAAATGATTCGCTACTCGTTACCAAAGCAAGTTTACGTCTCCGAGTCAAAAGGTGTGGTTGGCAAAGCGAAAGGATTGCCTTTATTGTATGGGGATCCTTTTGCCACAGATAGCAGCTCTGACTGGACGGTGACTAGAGATGAGAAAAGGCTCTCTTTGTATGTTGACAAGAAGAGTTCGTTACTTCGTGTGCAGGAATAAGTTCAACGGGATAGAAACCTCCTGCGCTCCAAATTAAAAGGATCAGGCCGAGCAGAGTACCAAGATCTTGGCTCATGGTTACTAACTCGTGATCCTCGCAGCCATCAGCAAGGAAGACAGGTCTAGTTGGGAGTCCTGGCCAGCTGTGATCTTGCCCCACCCCTCTTCGTCAATGGCACGTGCATCATCAGGCCGTAGAACACTCCAATTAGGACTGTGCTCTGCTCTCAACCATTTGAAGTCGTCCACCTGATCCCACAGGTTCGGAGGTAAAGCAACCGGTGTCTCGCCAGATGGTAAACCCTAATATCCATGTTAGCCTGCCTTCTATGAAAATAGAAAGGAGGGTGGCCTCACAAAAGAGTCCGGCACAGGTGCAAATCTGATGCCATGACAGTCCTCAATAATGGGCCTGCTGCTGCATCGTAGATACACTACGCAATCCTTGCATTCATGTAAACGTACTTGCCGACTCCAGATGATCAGTGTGCTGTTCTCCACGCCTGTGACATGAGCGGCTCCAGAGACCTGGCCGCAGACCAACAGGCTTTCCGTAACACTTTTGATAGCTAGAGTCGAGAAAGGGCGAGCTAATGTCATAGAGGCCGAGAGGTCGATGAAGCTGTGGCTTACGTCGATGACGGAGACGGCTAGTCTCAGGGCATCTTTGTGCAGAATGTAATGACAGGATGAGAGAGATGTGATGGATACAGTGTTTTGATGGCCCACGTCCCCCGCGGACGAAGCGTCGAAATTGGTCTTTGTGGCTCCAGACGTAACGTCATCGCTTCTAGACAACAACGGTGAATTTGGAGCAGCTAATGTTGCAGGGATATCCGTGACCTGTTCCTTTTTAGGCGCCGAATTCTTGAAGGCGAACTTGCGTTTGGGTGCGGATGCGGAACGAGCAGACTGCAGCTCTTCTGTCAAAATCTTGATTGCCTACAGAGCTAAGGGTTAAATCAGCGTCGATATCGCGGGTGGAACCTGTGTAAAGCGTACTGTCGAGTAGGTACGCTGGTCGTAGGCTGGGAGATATGGCGATGCATCCTTGAGTTCGTTTGTTAAGTGTGAAATGCCGGATAAGCAAGTGTCGACCAGGATCGGGCGTTCGCTTTCGGGGAGACTGGTGTCGTTTAATCGTTGTAAGTGTGCTTGCAATGCTACAATGGTTCGTAAGCATTATACTTGAGGGTTGTAGGGGCTTCGCTCACATTTCTGCTCGTCACCAAAGCGGCTAAAAAATTCCTCCTTCACGGACATTCTTTCATTATCTGACCTTATATTCTGAAAGGACATCTCTTGATTGCTGGGGCTTTGGTATGATCCGTGTCAGCTGAGAATCTACGTTTGGGACAGATTTGGTTTTGGGAGCAGCGGTGGATATAGATTCTACCGAGGGTGGCTCGCTTGGCTAATGTTACAAAGCATCCAGTCACCAACAAATCCAGTCTTTTCATTGGAGGGATTTCGTCACCAATTCCTCACTCTTATATTCGGACGCGAATACCGCGCCCTCGTGCAGCTTCAATGGCGTGGTTCGCGATTTGCTTAATCATTGATTGAAGTGAATACAGGATTGCCCATCTTAATTTAAACTACAACATACGTTTCAGCTCGTCGGATGCATCGGTCACGTTCGAGGTACATCGATCCCGTAATGTTCCTTGATTCTATCCGCTCTTCTCTCTCTATACCCCGGGCCATATATACCTGATTTCCCGAGAGATTAGTAAAATTTTGACTCGCCTATTATGGCTCGCAGTCTATAAGTGGCTTACCTCTACCCTCGCCCAGCTGCTCCAATGTTTCTCCTATCGGCTTTCTTCTGTTCAGCCTCAAATGCTTCTTCCGCTCATACTCGTCCACGCTTGGATCTTTGTCATAACCCTCGAATTTACCTCCGGTATAATCGAACACGCCCTGAGCAACAGCCAGAGCAGTTCCAAAGCCCAAAATAGCTGGAAAGGTGCGGACTATATGTCCATCAGCATTCGGGCTTTTGATCAAGGACAGGACCCTGACATCTCATCCCTAGCACTACACCCCCCAGGAAACCACCTATCGTTGGGTTCCAACTGTCGTTCTTCTCTCGCAAATTTGCAGCTGCAGCTTTCGCGAATCCATATGTTCCCCCCGCAGCAGCTGTATCCACTATCAGTATGCGTCGGCCACAACTGAATCAATGAGGGGCAGCGAACCAAAGACTGCTATCTTCCCTCCTGTCCTCGTAAAGACACCCCAACCAGAGACATTTTGCTTTGCGAGAGTGTTCTCTATGGCGGATACGGCTAATCCAGCAGCCCCAGTGACCAACGTCGATTCAATGCCAAGGGCAACAGCGTCTTTTGGCTGATAGATTGCCTCCTCTTCTGACGGCATACTGTCGTATCGCGCACAAGCCTTCCGGCCCTCAGATGCCTAAGTGATTGCTGTCATGGACTCTCCGACGAACTGAAAACGCTCAACCTTGGGTGAGGTGAAAGTTCCTGCGGAAGCGGAAAGGGCGCTTCAAGGCGCTAGCGTGGGAGGTTTGGCGCCGGGCAGCTATGATATGGAGCTTGAGCCTTTCTTGTTGACGATGATCTCAGATGCCGTTCTCGTTCTTGAATCATTGGGTTATCTTCAACGACACTGCCTTCGGAGCCCAATAAGTTTCCCTTGAGGTCACAGCATCCCTAATCTATGTAGATAGACTCGCACGACTCTACGGGCTCCGTACCCTTCCTATGTTAATTCATCTCTCATACCCAACCCAAGTGTATATCAAAGTCGCATGTGCTGTCGTTTTCAGCATCAATCGAGATTCCCACTCTCTGCGTCGTCACGGTCATCACCATTGAATAGAATAGCTCGTCTTCCGCTTCCTGCGACCCTAAAATTGCTACATCGATAGCTTGTTCTTGTTTCCTCGACAACATACCAGCTTGCGAGGCCTTCCTTCTAATGTGCCCCATGGAGTTAGGACTGTTCGTTCCTTGCTAGTCATTAAGCTGCCCTTCAGGAATCTCGACAGACGCTTCGGGATACTGCTCCTCAGACCTGGCGTTTTCTCAGAGACTATAATGCAAGGTCTATCAGCGCACATAACAGAGTCATGATCACAGACCTCAGAGGGGGTAAGTATCCGGGTACGAGATCATTCTCTTGGTTACACTGACCATATTTATGACCAGGTAAGACTGCGCCGCGCCTTTTCCAAGACCTCTTACTATATAACCCGAGTAAACCCCCACCACACAACTTCAACATCCTGACCGATATCCCGGTGTACGATGTGGAGCAGGCAGACCACTTACCGCCCTCGCCGCTGGTAGGTAAGGGAAGCTGTCGCCATCAGTGGTCTCTGAAGCGAAAGCAATGCAGCTTACCCGAGACTGGATACAAGGCCACCGAGCAAACAGTGTGGCTCATTGCTGCGTATTGCACTGTTTGTAGGTCTCATCTAGATCTTCAGCTGGACTGCCACAATGCAAATCCGCTTTCAAGACCTTGTCCAAATGAAGCGCAGCCTCTGCACCATTTTGTTTATCGGCCCACAAAGCCCCTTGGACGATGGCAAGATGGCTTTTCGTGGACGGATACCCATCAATTCCAATGCTCGTCGTGGGATTGTGCTGCTGTGCTGACTGTCCGATTCAAACCGCCTCGGCTTACACAGGATTGGGTGGACCTCTTGACCGACAGATTCATTATCAAGGATCGTGCAGAGCGAGCCATTGCTGCCGATCCAGAGAGATTCGAAGGATTCGCTGTCCCACCACCGATAGACGTACTTCAGCATTCGAAACACTACATCACAAATCCTTTGTTCAATCCAGAAAAGAGCAAGAAGATACAAGGGCATAACAAAAGATTTCTGTTGAGTATGGGGAAACCATGCGCAGATATTCTTGAATATTTTGGGTTCACGCAGGAGGTAAAGAAAAGATGCCAGTCTATATCGGGATGGAGCTAAATGGTGGAATATAGGAAGACGATTGGCTCCCACCCCAGCTTGATCCAGCCGCAGAACCTCCCTTCCCTGAGAATTGTGTCAATGTCCGTATAGACGATGTCGAGAAAGAGCTTTCAGTCCTCATTTCTCGGGCATCCATCGATGAAAAACGCAAAGTGAAGCCTGAGTGGGCACCAGAATCTGCAATCAAGGAGCTGAAAAGCGTATTAGGATGCCTAGACTGTAAGTTTGCTTTGCTGTTCAAGTGAAGGCTCCTCACTAATTCAACCTTACCTGGTCTAGATCAAAAAAACATACGTTCCCGAACCGTCGACTTGACCAGATCCGAAGAGCATCCGTAAGCGCTCACGTTGATACAATCGATTTTCAGGTTCTGTTGCTGAGACTGTATCAACCTAGATTCTATGCTGGGCTGGGTGCCGTTGAGGACTTTCATGATGAACTTATAAGATTCGCTTACGAGCGCCAGATCGAATCCGACGGCAGCAATACGGCCTACTATTTGGAATGCCTTCAAGGAATTGCAGAAGGTCGAGACAGTGAGAATCTCCACGTAAAGGTTGCCATAGAGGCCACCAGCGAGAAGATCAGCGGGCGGGATATCAGAGCCGCCTACAAGGACCTTGGACTCGATGCTAGCAAGAACCATGAAGATGATAATATCCTTGGTATTTTTAATTCGCGTATTGCAGATGCGCCCAAGCAAGAGCCTGATATGCGACGAGCCCTAAAGATCATAGGCCAAGATCGGTCAAGTGAGAAGATATTAACTGTGGCTTCTCAAGGTAATATTATACCTGTATGCAGGGATGTCATTACTCACCGCTCACTCTGTTGTAGCTGTCACCAACTATGAACAAGCGCTGACATTTCTGAACGCGGAACACGACACTCCTGACGAATGGATACCATCTCTGGTTACTGCTAAGGTATGCTTTTGTTATCTACTCACACACTCTCTCTTCATCTCGTTGCGCCAGAAAATCATTCACCTGCTGTCGAGTATTAGCAAAGCCTTGCCTAATCAACTTTTGCGCGCATAGATCAGCGACAAGCCATCAGATGAATCCACAGCTCGACGTGCGGTTGTCTTGATCGCAAGTCATCGCAGCAGCCAAGCTCTGAAAAAGTATCTCAACACCGGGCAGATAGGCGAAATTGAGATGGATGTCGATACAGCGTACGCGAGTTTAGACATCATGGACAGAAACGTTGACGACGAGCTTGTGCTGACAACATACAACCTCCGGGTTTCTGATAATCCAATGCAGCTGGACAGCCTTAAGAACGCCGTGGCCGCGATTGCAAAGTCACGGAAGTCTCGTCGCATCAATGACTTTCTCAACACTGGTATGATTTCATCGGAATTTGCGTTATCGGAATGGCCCGTAGGGTTAGAAAACATCGGCAATACGTGCTACCTCAATAGCCTGCTACAGTTTTACTTTACTATCAAGCCGCTGAGAGATTTAGTCCTCAACGCTGATGATTTCAAGATGCCAATTGACGAAACGAGTCTCAAGTCAAAGAGAGTGGGCTCCAGGAACGTTTCGTCGAAGGAAGTCACTCGAGCACAACAGTGTAAGTGGCTCAGTGAATTACTTGTAGAGTTTACTGATCGTCGTAGTTGTCGATGGATTACGGACACTATTTCAGAGCATGATCAGTTCCTCCAAGACTTCTGTAACACCAGAGTCAGAATTAGCTCGCCTCACTCTTGTTAGCTCAGAAAAAGCAGAAGCGATCCGACGGCAGTCAATGCTAAGCCCCACTCGTCCTTCTCTCGGTAACATCCATGGTCAGCCTGTGCTCGGGCCTCTGGGTCCACCGCCGTTAGAAGCTGTTGATGACACGCAAATGGCTGATGATGTGGCTCCGCAAGACACAGAGGAGAAGACCGTTGGGGGCGATCATGACCTGGAAGGTGACAGCTCCAGCGACGTGACCCTAGTGGATGACCCTGACTCTGCTGATCCAGATGCAATGTCCGTCAACGGAAATGACATCAGGATCCAGAAAAAGCTCTTTGAAGACAAGGAAAACCTTTTGCCCTCGAAACATCAGGAAAAGGATTCCTCACCCGAGGTTGAATTAATACCACTTGGACAATCATCTCCATCGAGCATGAACGAGCAACCTGGTTCTTCAAGTCCCGCTAAGGAAAATGCGATCGTCTCAACGAATCTAAGACAGGATGACTTGGATTCACCAAAGACGGTTCGGGACTCTCCCGATGACGAAAATATGCATGATTTTGCCGCACCTCCCAACAGATCACCACCTTTGCCCCCAAGACCAAAGCAGATAGATACTAGACCTACAAATGCATTGCAAGAGGCCGAGGTTGGGGCCCAGCAGGACGTCACTGAAGTCATCGCCAATTTCCTGTTTCAGCTGCAATGTGCTATCAAGGCGGAGGCGGTCGATGAATCCGGAGAGCAAATAGATAGAGTCAAAAAGTTGTTCTTCGGGAAGCAAAAATCTTACACTACTGACAAACAGGGCGAGACCAGAGCAAAGGAGGATTACATGTCTGACATTAAAGTCGATGTAGCTACCGGCTCGCGAGATATCTACGCTGCTCTAGACGGTGCCTATGATGTACAGAGCGTTGAAGTTGCGGGGGGCGTTGAGCCGCAGTACACCTCTATTAGTCTTCTCCCACCAGTCTTGCAAATACATGTACAGCGTTCGCTGTATGATCGTGAGAAAAAGGCTGCCTTCAAGTCAATCAATCATTTGAAGTTGCAGGAAACGATCTACATGGATAGGTACATGGACGCTGACGATGCCGACCTCCTTGATAGACGTCGGCAATGCTGGCAATGGAAAGACGAGGTCCTTCAACTCGAGAAGCGGAGAGCTCAGCTTGCAGATTCCGAACAGGGTATGGATGTACCAGAGGTTTTAGAGGCTCTGCAGGACTACTTGCAACAGATCTCCTCTTTGGAAGATCCTGATGCAATCAAATGCTCTCCAACTCTATTACGGGATCTCGAGCATTTCGCAAGAGAGGCAAGAGCAGAGTTGGAGTCATTGGAGTCAAAGATCAGGGATCTCAATTCAAACATCGCGAGCCAATTCAACGACCTCCGAAGAATCCCATACCGGTTGCAGTCAGTCTTCATCCACAGGGGTTTTCACAATTCCGGTCACTATTGGATCTACATTTACGACTTTTCTAAAGAGATGTGGCGAAAATACAATGATGGATACGTGACCGAGATCAAAGACACGACCGAGATCTTCGGTCAAGAGCCCGGAGACCGACCAGCAACCCCATACTTCGTGGTCTATGTCAAGGACGAAGTGAAGGCAACACTTGTGGACTGTGTCTGCCGAGATCCAATCCAGCCACCACCACAGGAAAAGCAGGACGTCGTGATGCATGACTATGGCCAAGCCGTGGAACCCGTGGAACTGCCAGCAACAGAATCGAACGGCTATAGGCCAGTCAATGCCCCGCAGGAGTATGGGGTCACGGAGCAGTTTGAAGACATAACAGTGGGCAGACAGTCCGATACATGGGATAGTCATACCCTGGAAGCTCCCAGGTATGGCTGGTGATTACGACTATTTACGAGCCTCCTTCGACAGCCCAGATAACGTCGGTGGTGTTTCCAGCTAAGTGAAATTCACCTATAATTACTCTTGCGCAATGAATTGGTTTTAGCGCTTGTCTTCTATTGTGTCAATGATTCGGAGGTGTCGGCATCCTGCATTTAGGCATACCCTGCATAGCACTGGAGCTTAGGAGGATCGTGGTTTATGCATGGGTAGGACAGATAGCGTTGAAGCATGCATGACTGTGTACAATACCTCAATACAAGGTCTTACTATTGTACTTCACGTCTGAAGAGGTACTGGATACGATCACTGCGCCGATGGGGTTGAAAGGGTCCCAGTAATAGAGCCCTTTTCAGCCTAGCTCCTCGCCAAGATTTTGCAGCGATCAACCCACTCGAACATTTTGAACGCACCGCCGCCACCTTCATAGACTTCTTCACTCAACTCTAACCTACATCGCTATCTACGGTATTGTAATTCAGACTAAGTCTCAAAATCTACCATAACATATTCCACTCGTTTACGCTATGGCCGCAATGGCTAAGGAAACGGCAGCGGACAGTCTCGAGGTCTGCCGATATCTGCCAACATCTTTTGTGTGGCTACTGATTATCTCAACAGGCACGACTCAAAAGCCATGCAGAATCTTTCAATAGTCTACTATCATTAATACCTGCGAAGATATATTATGGAGAAGATACAAGTGTATGTCTTAGATGCTTAATCACACCAGCACAGTTTATTGTCTCACTGGGCATTGGCTCACTTTGTACCTCCTCAGGATCAATGGCAAAGAAAGAAACAAACTAAAGACGAAGCACGAGCAGCCAAGCGTGCGAAACTTGACCCTGACAATGCAAAAAGTGCAAAAGATGTTTTAGACGAGCAGGCAGCAAATGCTCGGAAGAGAAAGCGGGAAGAGGATGGTGAAGTTTCGGAGATCGAAGGTGTGGAGCCAGAAAAGCCGTTACCGACCTCTGCGAAGAGAGGAAAGCAAACGAAGAAGCAGAGAAGAGAAGAGAAAGGCACCGCCAACAGTGATTTCTCTAAAGCCCATAATGAAGAGTCAAAGATTGGTACGGGACCTATGCACGACGAGGAAGCACTGAAGAGAGAAAAGGCGGCACAAAGACGTGAGAAGAAAGCAGGAAAGAAGGCTGAAGTGGAGGCGAACGCCGCAAAAGCAAAGATCAAGAAGGAGAGGAAAGCGCGGGAAGCTGCTCTTGTGGAAGACTCGAAAGATGCAGCGGATTTTTTAGATCCTAATGATAAAGAGAACGAAGACGCTACAGGCGGCGATATCGAACATATATCGATGGAGGATATCATGGATGACGTACCCAATAATCCCCCATCTACAGCTACGCCCTCCACGAACAGCTCTCCAGCGTTTGACGCATCGGACATAAACTCAGGTTCGTCGTCAATATCGTCCATAACGGCATCCACCGGTGTAGATTCAAATGCGAAACAAGAGCACGCCTCAACCTCTGTGGAAGTCCCAACGTCCAAACCGAACCCTGAAGAACTCAAAGCCCGCCTGGCTCAACGTATTGAAGCCCTCCGCGCCGCCCGCAATCCTAGCGGCGACTTTCCCAAGACCCGACAAGAGCTGATGGAACAGCGCCGGGCGAAAGAAGAACAGCGACGCGCTCACAAGAAAGAGCTCCGCCGCCAAGCCAAGGAAGAAGAACAGCGTCAACGGAACGAAACCCTCGCCCGCGGCTCGCCACTTCTTTCAGGCTCGCCGCTGGTATCACCAGGCTCGCCACTCGTACCCTCTGCCGACACCAACAGCTTCTCCTTTGGCCGTGTGAATTTCGCCGATGGCCACCACGCTACCGCCAACCTCAACGCCATACTCGAATCCAAAACAAAGCCGAAAGGTCCCAGCGATCCGCACACAGCCCTCCTTGCAGCGCAGAACAAACAGTCGCGCCTCAACGGCCTGGACGAAGCCAAGCGCGCCGACATTGGCGAGAAAGACACATGGCTGAATGCGCGGAAACGAGCGCACGGTGAGCGAATACGGGACGACAGCTCACTTCTGAAGAAGACGCTCAAGCGCAAGGAGAAGCAGAAGAAGAAGAGCGAAAAGGAGTGGACGGAGCGGATCGAAGGCGTGAAGAAGGGGCAGGATTTCAAGCAGAAGAAGCGAGAGGCGAATCTGCAGAAGCGAAAGGATGAAAAGGGCGGCAAAGGGAAGAAGAGCAAGGTGCCGAAGAAGGGGAAGCCAAAGGCGAGGCCGGGGTTCGAGGGGAGTTTTAGGGCCAAGGCGCCGAGTGCTGCGAATGCTGGTGGCGGAGGGAGCGGACGGCAGGGGAGGTGAAGCGGAGTGGTGGTGAGGGGAGCATGAGGCTTTTTCTGGGGACATAGCAGACGGAGCGGAGATTGCTAACGCAGCGCATCATCATTTGCAAAGTGTCGAGCCTGACGGATGTTTGTACGAGGTCTATGCTACATAGAATAGTCTAGCAAGCGAGACGTGTATGTAAATTGATTGAGATAGATGCCATCATGATTACAACGTATGACCGCATTGCGAACGGATCGATGTCGGAATCAATAGCACTCGACAGCGACAGCGACAGCTCCTACTACCAAGTGCTACTGTGTGCTACCGATCGCACTCAGTACCTAGCACTCCATAGCAGCAGTCAGCAGCAGTCGCAGCGACGGTGCTTACATAACTATCTATCTATCTGCGGCTTTTGTCAAAGGTACCTTATGTTACGCACATATTCTCAGAAAGGGGAGATTAGATAGATTGACGGATTGATTGGTAGAATATGGGGATGGGTATGGGGATGGGGATTGGTGGTGGTGATGGTGGGTATTTCTATTCTATGGGTAGAATATTCTAAATGCTCTGCACGCGCAGAACAGATGGCAAGAATGGATGGCAAGGATGGATGCAATATACTCACAAGGGGCAAACTCGAAAGATTTAGATACTCTATAGGATAGCTAGAATAGAACACCACAAATCCCTTGCTCTGGACAGGCTACGACGCTTTGTAGAACAACTATAGTTCTAACCCTGCAGCTAACCCAACACAACATACCATGCCACGACAGTCCACAGAACTACCGTGAAGCTATTCATCTGCAGAGGAAACAGCAAGCACATGACTCTCCATCCTCTCCATCCTCTCCATCTCACGCGGACCAATAAACAAACAGCCCGAACGATGAGGCAATGTATCCTACAATGCAAGAAACCGAGATCCATGCATGCATGCAGCGTCGACAGTCGCCGAAACCTGCATCGTGCATCGTGCAGCCGTGTTCCAGGCCGTGCCGAAAGCATGGCTGTTGTCACTGGGATTGGCAGTGGCAGTGGCAGTGGACGCATATCGCGAGTAGCATTGGTATTGGCACGTAGAGTCAAGAGTGGAAGTTTATAATATTTATCTGGGAAAAAAAAGAGACCGAAAGCAAGAAGTCTATCTATGGCTTGCTCGACCAAATCCGGCCTTGAACATCCCTGATTCACATTGACCCTGCTCGAGCGGACGGCTTGCCGTGCTAGGTAGCCGTCTCATGAAATATCAATATCCGGCAGTGCCAAGAACAAGACGCCGTGCCGATGGTTTATGTACGTGCTGCTCACAGCGACGATGAAAAATGGGTATCATACACGAAGCAACATATCAGCGTAAATAGGCAGACCTTCACGTGGCAGTTTCCGGCCACGAGCTGTCGTTGATGAAGGACTCCCAACCTGCATCCAGGCCGCCGGGCGTGACGGTGCCGCTGTTGGTGGCGCTGTTGATGCCTCCTGGGAGTATTTGGCCTTTGGAAAACTCAAGCATCGTGCCGTCACACGCTGAGAGGAAGGATGGCGTTGGCGCAGGTGCCGACGACACCGTTGTCGGTAAGTGATTGTATGTCTGGTGATGAGGTGACATGTCAAGAGCGCTCGGTGCCAAGGTGGCACTCATCCCGTCGTAGGGATAGACGGGCATACGCGGTTTTTGTAGAGCGGAAGGGTTAGAGAAATTATATGGCTGCGGCATGTTTTCGCTGCCACCCATGAGCATCGATGTGAATGGATCGTTGGGATCGAGCGCTGACCCTAGGAGCATCTGTGACTCCATTGGCAGCGCCGTGGTGAGCGGGCTGGGATTGGAGTAACCGGCCATACTATATGGGTGTTGCACCGAGGGCTGAGCTGGTGCTCTCATCTGCTGTGGAACTTGACGCTCCTGCTTGATGTTGAAGGTGGAAGACGGTTGGGGGAAAGCAGGTTTGCCGGACATCGACAGCGGTGTCGCAGGCGCTCCATGAGGTGAGTGCGACGACGACTTGTTCGAGGAGTTTGAGGTGCGTCTACGATCCATCTGAGGTAAACTTTGTTGAACTGGACTTGGAGCATTCATACTTGGAGAAACCTGAGGGGTACCGTGAGTTGCAGAGCCAGAACTCGATTGTGGCCGATGGCTCGGTCGGTATGTTGGGGTGCCCGGTGTGGGATATGGTTGGCCGTACGGTTGAGCAGCTTGCGGTTGAGGCATATTTGGTGCCATGAATGGCGAAGGATACATGCTCTGGTTGTGAGCGAATTGTGGTGCGTTTGGGTACTGCTGTGCGTAAGAATTGGTGATTGCTTGGTCGAGCGCGGTCCTCATAGCTACATGATTCGTAAGGTAGGCAGACAGACGCCTGTTGAAATCTGCCGAACCGGTCTGGAGATGAGCTGTGAGCCGGCGGTATTGCATCGGCAGGTCGTCGTCTTCCTCCTCATACATCTCTTCGTTGACTACATCTTGCTCGGTGACACGCAACGAACGACCAGTCCGTCGTTTGTGGATCTCGGACGCACGGCGCGCAGACTCAACTCTGGCTTCAAGACTTCGGTCACTTCTCCGTGAAGCCGCGATATATGCACTGTATTGAATGAGAAAAGTGGAGATGATAGACAAGAATTGATACATACCGCTCCTGGTTCTCTTCGTGGGTACGCTCCGTCTTCAGTGGCTTCTGAGACTGCGGAATAGTACGTTGGGGAGGCATCCTTGCTTCGTTTGGGTGTGAAACAGTATTTGATAAATAGACAGGAAGGCCGCAGAAGAATGGATCAGGAGCTTCCGACAATTACGGAACGCCGTCTGAAGAATTATAGGTGAAAGAGAATTGTCGGGGTTAATGTGCGAAGGCGACACGATAAAAGTGGTTATAGCGCTTTCTTTTCTTGTTAGAACCGGGGTAAGTGCCGCGGAAGTGTGACGTTGAGTTGAAACCGGAGACGCGAGCGAATAATTGAACAATTACTTTATGCGAAACAGTGTTGTTTTGTCGACAGAATATGAGGAGGAAGGATTAGATGAAAGCAACAACGTTCGGAGGGATGTGCGGTGGATTGGGTGGTGGGTGTATAATTGTTTATCGATATCGAGACGCTTCGATGGTCAGGATAGGCCGGCCCGCGATCGATCTTGGGTCGGTTGCGGGAGGCGAAACTGCCGAGCACACGAATACGCCTCTTGATCGTCGGCTATTCAATGGGCGTGGAGATCAGGCACATGGAATGGCTGTCAGTCCTGAGGCTGGAGAAGAGTGTGGATTACTGAAGAGGTAGTTGTGTTGCAGGAGAACCAAGGTGCGAGGGAGTGGATGTTGGAGTGGTGGTCTGTGGTGGGTAGGGTGTGGAAAGGATGTTGGAAGGAAATCGGGGAAGGCGGATTATGATAAAGGCAGGCCTCGTTAGGAAGTGCTCGGGTTTCATCAGGTCCGTCACGTTCGGGCCATTCCATGGCCATCGTACTCGTACGCTTTCTACTGCCAAACGGCGCACGATCTGACTTTCCATTGGTTGCGTGTGGCAGATCTGGCACTGACAAACGTAAGAAGCTGCTGGGAAAAGGAGGGGATTTCAAGATTTGGAAGGTAGCGTCGGCTGGAGGGAGATCCGAGCGATCGATGAGATCTGACATGCGCCATTCATTGGTGCATCTGCTTAACAGAATGCACACTATCCCACAAGAGGGTAAGCTGGCATCTCGTGCGAGATTGGCGATGAGGGCCAAGATCTGAAAGAAGACGCAATGCTCCACTTTAAAAGCGTGGCTTGAATAGTACCAGATTGTCCTTCCTGACCGGAGCGACATTTGAAGTTTTCCGCAAGATGGGATACAATTGACTTTCGATTAGCTTGGTCTGGAATTCCAACAGCCTCGGACGTCACAACACACTCTGCATCGACCTCTCTCGTGCTGAGGAAGAAGTCTCGGGCGTATATTCATGAGGAAGCCAATGGCAGCTTCCCTTAGCCAAAGCCAGCATTCAATGGCGCCCTGTAAACACACAAACCGAACTTCGGCTCGACATCCTCCATGAGATGCAGGGTGAGATCCCCACTTGCCTCGCTTATCTGGACAGCGGATGGACACAGTCCAAGCATCGACCATACATTTCAACCCTGACATCAAATTTGTCAAGGGAGCTATCAAGACCGTTCACAGGCTCTAGTAATACCGTTATCAGCCGATCAACGCTTTCAAAGCAAGGGGCTCAGATAGGAGCGTCCATAGTAGTACTATAAGGGTTAAAGTGTGCGGAGGAGAAGCCGGACTCATCTCCTCCGATTGCCTTTTCATCCGCCCGTGTCTTACTAAAGTAGTAGATCGAGATCTCATACTTTCAAGTTTTAACGGCAATCCATCTGCTACCAATCCATCTATTACCCGATCGAGCCAACCTTGCTCGTCCCAACCCTCATTGGACGAGATAGCATCATAGCAGATAGGGTTAGTGTCAGCCGACGGTCTGGCCTTTTGAGCGAAGCATGATGACGGTGAACTTCGACTTCGGACTGGCCTCCGCGGTGAGGGATCATCATCATTGGGCCATTGCTCCTAGCACATGGAATACAAGCGCACGCATCTTTGCTGTCCATCAATCCTGTCCAATCCGATCAATAGAAGAGTCGAAGAAAGGGAGTGTCTACAGACCTTGTACTATCACAGAAGCTCCACGGCCACAGACATACTGAATCCCTTTTGTGCCCATCGCATCCTGCTGCATGCTGCAAGGCCATACGTTGAGCAGGGTATCTCGATCTTGGGAAGGCGATCGCACGGTCTCCTTTGCAGCCCCTTGCGCTCTCCCTGCTGCTGATCGCGTTGTACATGCATCACGAGCAGGGTTGACAGAGAATGACTGCATACCCGAAAAGCCACTAGAATAGGATGCGGATAATTGTGTCTTGGAAGTGACCACATCGAGCATGGAAAACAACCTCAGAAATGAAATATCAGCTGGATTGATTAGCGCCAACATGAACATGGGGTCCCGTATTCCCTTCTCACAGTCTGTACTCCTCAACACCATCGAGCTCGGCTTGTTTCGCTCGTCTCACCATCGACCTCACCTGGCCGGCGGTAAGTTCCGCCATCACAAAAAGAGTGAGACACCAAACGCCTGGCCTTCACTCAAATTTGTCAACCCCGATCCCAACGCTTTGGAAGCAGATTCGCGCGAAAGTATGCGAGATGGACATCTGCAATGGACCCGTGGACCTGCATTAGACTGCCTGCATTGCGTTATTGCCTCGATCCCGAAGCAAGGGACGCACATGTGTTTGAGGACATAATCGGATACGCTCGGTCTCGCCATTCAGATTCGAATATACGAGGCGGCGGACCAGGATCCTGGGTAAATTGACGGTGTGGCGTTGTCGAGTCTCGCTCTTTAGTTTTGTGAAAAAGGTTCGTCTTCGGAGAAGAATGCAAGGGAGTCTAGAGTATTCACCTTGATTGTACCCTGCTTCTGCTGATATTGAGCCTCCCAAGTCCTTATCCACGATGAGCATGGGGACATGGGATCATATCCAACCATCGTCGAAGATGAAGGAATAATACCATCGTACCTAGCTTCAGCTATCGAAATATTGCAGATGCCGCTCACCAAGAGACAAACCCCATCCACCAACTATAAAACTTTTAACCTGCAAGATAACTATCAAAACTACCCCAGTGAGCACAACAGTCATAAGAAAACCGTACCATCTCAAGCCACCATTCTTTCCCATCAAGCTTTTCAAGTCATACAGCTACCTATTCTTTCTTGTCACACAGACAGACGGACAATAAATGGAGCAAGTACAATCGTATCCCGTGGGACCTCCCCTTCATTTGACCACGTCGCTCTGTCTGAGCATCGTTCTCCATTCTACACAGGTACTCCATCAGCAGCGAAGTCAATAAGAGAGCATCCCAGCTAAATGTCAACTTTCGCCGCCTCCAAGAAACATTTATTACCCTCCCTCCATTCCCACTATCCCCATAACATCCATCTATCCATCCATACATACACCCACCCCTTCTCACATCCACTCCAGAAACAAGTATACAACCACCATCCCATCCGACCAAAATAAAATCCTAAACAACACTCTGCTTGGAAACCCAATAAATAAATCCACATCGTCGAATCCAATGCTTTATCCTTCGTCGAGCTACGGAGCCACTGAGCGTGCTTTCCGTTCGATGATTCACGCAGCTTGGGTCATGTAACGTTTCCATCACCAAGGTACCTGCCTCACTGGTGAGGGTTCGTGGTAGGTGGGTGCAGATGGAGAGGGGGACAGAGGGAGAGAGGGGGGTTGGGAAAGAAAAGAAGAGTCGTATCCGACACCTGACCTAAGGATATGAATTCTCTGAGCGAATAGGGAGGCCGTAGTGACCATTTCATAAGAGGGTATGCAAAGCCTCGTTTTTTTACCTATAGAGATTCGATTCGTGAAGAGCTAGATGCCTACATAAGCACCCTTGTTTTCATAACAGAGAATCCAGCCGTGTGAATACGCTCAAGCAGGCAGCCACGACCTGGGAAGGTTTCGTTGTTAGTTTTCAATCTTAATTACGGGTGAGTACGCAATAAAAGGGGATGCGAACCTCTAATTGCAACTCCTTATCCTTCGCCTTGTTCACTTCGTCCGTTACCACCTGCCCGATATTCGCCCCGATCGCCTGCGAACCCCCCGCCCGCTTCCCAAACGGCCATTGCGAGTATTCCGCCAACAATTCGTCGACCTGTGCAAACGCCCTCTCTCGCGCCTCGTGTCCCAGTGTGGATAGCGCGTTCTCCAACACATTGGCGGCGTACGCGGCGCATACCATTGAAATTGTTCGGATGTATCTGAACTCCATGTCTTCGGGGAGGAACTGGCTGGGTGGGAGGACGACCGTTCGGTTGGTCAGGACGTTGCGGACTCTCCTCCGTATCTCGTCTTTGGCGCCGCCGTCGGCGACGGGGTGGGTGGCCATGTCGAAGAGGAGGAAGTTGCGCTTTTCGGTGCGGAGGATGCCCTTGTCAACCAAGCCTTTGGCGAGGCGTTCGCGGACTTGCTTGAGCTGGTACCCTATCTTCATAAGATTCCAGGTTTCCCCTGCGATATGCATTGAATTAGCGATCTGCATTCCCTGTATCACTGTGACTGCGCCCTTCGTACCACTCATGAGATCGATCCACGAGCTCACACTCATCTTCTCGCTCGACTTCATCATTTTCAATGCCTCGTCCAGCAAAACTTCTCCTGTCAGACTGTCGTCAATCACCTCGATGATCCGGTCTGCCAGTGGGAAACGCCGCCTCGAGGAGTCCTTCTGCATGCTCACGCGACCTCGAAAAGCTAGCTCAATGACTATGCACCCCCGTAGAGCGTAGGAGATATTATCGTTCCAGAACGAAAGATAGCCCTAATACCCGTTGGATTTCAGCAGGCGCCCATAGCTTTGGCAGAGGCTCATCGTACCTGCTTGTCCTTCAGTCCCAGTAAAAGCACGTCTTCCATCAGGGTCAACTTTGGCTGCTTGTTCCGCTCTTCGCTCTCACTGATATCGCGCGGATCGAAAGCTATCTTGTGTCCGTTCTCTCCGCCTGTATATGAGGTCTCTGGGGACTTGTCGAAGTTCTTGGGCGCGGGTGAGCTGACACGGCTGCCATCGTTGTCGTCCGTTGCTTCGGTGGTCGCGCCTCCGCCTCCTCCCCGGCGGCGGGTCAGGCCACCGGCTGAGGCCATGGCAGTAGATGGGATCTCTTATGCGGTCAATGTTCGTGTGTATGAGGGCGTGAGTTTGGAATGTGAATAGGAGGAGTTGGAAGCATTCGCTCGGGTGTGACGCTGTTCGGCCAGAGCTAGGGACAGGTTGGTATGATTGGCATTTGATCAATATATCGTGTCATACACATATGTCAGTAAAGTCGTGGATGTCGCTCGAACGTTGATCTTGGATATTCCACTGATATACGAGGTGGAGAGCTAGAACATTTCAATTAAAGCTCGCTTAATCTTGCCGCTACGATTGCGCCTACAAAGCGCGATAGGAAGTCACATGATGGTTTCGAAAGAATAGGAGCGGATTTGCGTATCGCTGAATATATGTATATGCCAATACATCATACGACCAGTCCCCAACATAGTACAACAGCGGTAGACCGCATAGAAAGAGTTTCCCGCACTTCGTGCTTCCACAATCCACCCAGATCTGCCCCCAATTTCAAGACGTAGTTCAGTGAGCTACAAATGTATCAGCATTGATCTGGTCGTCTAGCAGTTCCGATGGAGTATACCATCTGGCTGGCCCAAAATGTAGCTGACCGCTTTGTCGACTAATCGTATGTCATTCAGCGCGTCTTCCGTATTTCTTTAAGCATAGGGACTTACTGCTAAGAATACCGTCTGCTTCCTTGTCCGGAATCTCAATGCTAAATTCCTGTACCAAATAAGCCCGTTGAACCAAGCTAGAATGCTCTTTCTCCATACCTCCTCAATCGCCATGACTACTTCCACAGTATCCAAACTGTCCAAGCCAAGATCGTTCGAGAAGTGTGACGTATTTGACAGCTTTCAATAGAATATGATCAGTTGGCTGCGTCATCGTGGATTCTTTTCCGTACCTTCGTTGCGTCTTTGACCTAGAAAAGAATGTTCAGCATGCCTCTTGATTATCCCCGTAATCTTCCCTACCTTGTCAAAATTCTTCAGTAAATCCATTATCCTACCCTCAACCTCCGTTTTCGATAGGCCAGCTGGTGCTGAGTAGCATCTTATGCCCGGGAATCTTCGAGCTGGAGTGTATTGGGTGGATGTGACGGAGAGGCAGGGCGTAGTTGCCCGTGACGCTGGCAGATGTGTCTTGATCGCAGACCTCGAGACGCAACGGACTGACTGTAGGAAGGCGGCACGGATCATAATGACAGTTTTGAAAATGGGGTGACGCTACGACGTATGGAATATTGTTGAGCGGATTTGGCAGTGGTGTTCAGAGCTCCGACATCTTTCGCATCAATCACACTAGCGGACTTAGCGTCATCTCACACCTTCAGCCAATCAGAACAACCAGGATCAGTATTGCCGCAACCCTCATCCACGATCCATTTCCTTCTCGCCACAGCATCCACAACAACTACCATCATGGCGACAACGCGCTCTCTCGTAATGCTAGCCCGAGCACGCCCAATCCCTACACCGCTCGCTGCCCTCCTCGCCGCCCGAACAACATCGCCCGCCGCCACCTTCTCGACATCTCCGTTCCGCTCGGCCATACCAGCAGCCCCCCCACCACAAGGATTTCGTCTTCCGCGCAAAGACCGCTGGGACGAAGGCAAGGTGTCATCACTCGACAAAGCTGGCAATTACTTCCTCTTGACCGAAATGGTGCGCGGCATGTACGTTGTGCTGGAGCAGTTCTTCCGCCCACCATACACCATCTACTATCCCTTCGAAAAGGGACCCATTTCGCCCCGTTTCCGAGGCGAACACGCTTTGCGGAGATATCCGACTGGGGAGGAGAGGTGCATTGCGTGTAAACTATGCGAGGCGATATGCCCGGCGAGTGCGATTACGATCGAGGCAGAAGAGAGGGAGGATGGGAGCCGGAGAACGACGAGGTATGACATCGATATGACGAAGTGCATATATTGTGGCTTCTGTCAGGAGAGCTGCCCCGTGGACGCTATTGTTGAGTGTGAGTGTCCTCAAAGCATGGGTTGTCGATGGAATCATACTAATCGAGCCACATGCAGCACCGAACGCAGAGTATGCCACTGAGACGAGAGAGGAACTACTCTACAATAAAGAAAAGTTACTGGCGAACGGCGACAAATGGGAGCCTGAATTGGCTGCTGCGGCAAGAGCTGATGCCCCTTATCGGTAATATCTGTGGGAAGAAACCCTTAGATGAGTTGTGTCTGTACATATGGGTCGCATAGCGTGTGCACGAATTTAATGTCGCATTGACATAAGGTTATCCAATAAGTCTGGGGTGTCTGCTGACTATTCCATTGATACGCTTATTGTCCGTTAGCAAAACCCGTTCCTCAGGTTATCGTACTTTGAGTCAGGATACGATAACGTATTGTTGCTGTGATCCATGCTGCCAAGTTCAAGAACAACCTACAATTTTCGGTCAGCTTTCAGGAAATCCAAACCCAAAACAAGGAAGCTCACCTTTCCAATCAGGCTCTCCTCGCCTTGCTTATCTCCGCTACTCTCCCACCACATTGCACCTCCCAACCGTTCTCTCTTCACATATTCCGTCTTGATTCGGGCCATAACGAGTGTATCATAGCTTACCATCATTCGCTTTTCTGGATCATAGCTCCAACTAGCAACACTCTCTCGGTCAATCATCTCCTTCGCTCCCGTCTGCGGCAAGGCTTTGTAGTCCCAGACACCCTGCTCCCAGCTTCCTTCGCCAGTGCCGGAGAAGGGCCTACCAGGGCCGTCTGTGGTGGTGAAAGCTCGTCCGTACAAGGGCATACCAAGGACGATCTTGGATGGGTGGATGCCACGAGATTTATAATACTCAAGCGCTACGGAGGTGGAAAAGGGCGTGCTAGCAGGTGTGTGAGCAGAAGGATAGATATTGGCTTGATGTCCGGCGCTTGAGTCCCAAGAACCAGCATAGTCGTACGCCATTAGGTTCCAGAAATCTAGGTATTGATCCATGTCTTTGAGATGCAATTTCTCGTAGTTTTGACTTCCTAAGAGGATGGTGAGATTTATTTCCCGTGTATTGAAAGGAGATCTGGGTCATACCCGCTGGACATGCCACCGTAAGAAGCATTCGGCCACTCTCATGGTGGGAAATGGAGCTGAGTGCCTACTATAATCAACGCTGGTTTCTGACATGTAAAGACATCGCTGACCGTTCGAGTTGATCTTAGTAGATGCACAAAGTTCAGAGCTTCAGATTCATCCTTAGGATACTCCCAATCAATATCTAGCCCTAGGGATTGTCAGCTAATGTAACGACCATTCCTCGCATTTTCTACCATCGAGACCTAGATCTCTGACCAATCGCACGGCTGACTTAGCAAAAGTCTCTCGCCCTGCTTGTGTCGAGGCGGGTTGAGCGAAATTCGATGAATATGTCCATCCACCTATAGATAGGAGAACCTTGAAATGGCGGTGCTTCTTTTTCAGAAGGAACAGCTGCTTGATGCAACCATACACATTCGTTCCCGTATCGTTCCAGGAGTCATCTGGGTAGTGCTACCACGTGTTACTAGATGCGCCGGGGACAGAGACCTGAAAATCCCCGTACTTTGTCTGTATCAGACCACGTATCCGTCAGGTAACTTTAGGCAGTCAGATCTGAACGAGTGGATTTCGTAAATAGATGGAGATTATACACTTCACCGCTCTCAGGGCGCACATTAGCGAAAGCATAGAGGATGTGCGTCAGGTTTTCCGCTGGAAGATCTTGTGGATTATGATTCCGCCCATAGATGGCCCTGGCCTAAGTTCAGTCTTATACTGTGGTCGTGTCCGATGGACATGCCACCAACCAGTTCACGAAATAGGCTACAGCTCGATAGCCATGATTGCTCTCCATATTGGCTGTAGCTACATCGAAACTGGCAGACTTCGGGCTTTTCCATTCAAAGAAGGCACTTAGATAGAAGATGACAGCGCTGCCCAACAGCGCAGTAAGAGCTACTGAAGAGCATTTGTTGCACGTTAGCATATGGAATGGAGTTACGGTATAAAGAAGCGACTTCAGGGTACACGAAATAGCATAGTGTGTAAGTGCAGCCCTGCCGAGAAGCCGGCTCTATGCGATACTTACCTGGACAATTGAGCTGATGATGATGATATAGTGGACGCTGGCACAGAAGGGAGTGTAGAAGGGGCTATGGAGATGATGAGTGTTATCTACAAGCGTCGTAGTTCCATTGCAAAGTATCGCCAGAGTGCCACTTCTAACGATTGGAGTATCATGGCATTATCAGGGTTCAGATTCACTAATGTGGCCTACTGCTTCCGTGTCCAAGCTATCTAAGTCAGGCAAATCCTGGCCATTTGCAGTGCCATCTCCTTCCCCCTCCTCAAGTTCCGGCTTAGGAGTTGGTTCAGAGGTTGCTTCGGATTTTGCTTCGGCCTCCGCTTCAGCATCCACTTCAGCCTGCTTCGCGTCTTGGAACGTATGATCCTTCTTCCATGAGCCCTTGAAAAGGTGCTTGACCAATGCAGAGTCACTGTCTGGGTCACCACTATTTGAATGCTTCTGACCAGATCCGAAGGCATTGATCGGTAGGATGAGTACGTCCCCCACGAGTCTTGGTTCAGTCATTCCAGTGATGTTGTGAGAGCCAAAGTTCGTGCCGGTGGTGTAAGAAAGGCCTTCGAATACCGCTTCTGTGAACAGAGCCGGCCCTGTCGTATCTAGAACTTCCCTGTATGAGGGCTTGACTTCCGATATCGTGCACCCTTGATTTTGGGCCAATTTTCTCAATCGTTCGATAACACGTTCCACTGTGATCCCCAGGAGCATGTGTCCGGGCTTCGCCATTACAGTCCATGAAGCGAATTGCAGATCGAGGGTCCAATCCTGCCATCGGACTCCGTCCAACTTGTCGTATTCGACGCCGACAACGAGGCTGACGTTTTTCCGGTAAATTGCGGGGATCCAGTCTTCAATCGGTTTCAATGCCATCGTCTGGACAATCTCTAAGTTAGTAATCTCTACCGTTCCGGGATGGGATGATGACTTACGTCAATGTCACTATACACACCACCGTCTCCAAGAAGCACCAGATATCGGATGAGATCGGCGCGCAATATCGGATCTTGGAGATCGGTGAATGTTTCGACAATGTCTTGCCTGTGCGAGAAGGTGTCACGAACATAGGATTCGGCAGTATGCGCAGTTAGAATCTCGTATCGGTGCTTCTGATTGATCTTAACCCATGACTGTATTGGTTGCCGGTCCTCGCTATCCAAGCCAGCTGGACCATTCTTTGATGTCTGCCATATTTTCCTAGGGAACTGACTAGAAGGGGTAGACAAATTTGATGCAGCCGGTTCCAACGCTGGTTCCAATGTCGGTTCCCAGTTTTGAGTCCTGTGTTTTGCTATAGAGATAAAATGGAAGCAAAAGAGTGTACTGATAATGCAATATATGAACAGTAGTTTATTTGGTTTGGGCTCTGCCGAGTGATGCCATGCTGGAACCATCATCGCCAACAAAGTAGATAGGTAGCAGTGACAGGATCAAGCATATGGAATGAAAGGAGGATGCAGGTGTAAATATACATTCCAGTTACATTCCTCCAACCGTGTCCCGGGTAATACTTCTTGCACGCGGCGCTGGCCCATTGACTAAAGGTCTACGGATCCTGCGGTAGCAGCTGTTCGGCCCCATAGCAGACCCCCAAATCTCAGTGGCGTGGAAGCTTGTTGGTGTTTTGCGCATATGGCGCATTGCGCAAGTATCTCTTTCGCCTACCTTAGGTTGGTTTCATCACTGGTGAGACTAGAGGTTTCATCCACCATTAGCATACTTCAGGCCTCCCAAGTGATTATGATGAAACACACAGCCACTCTCCTCTACTATCGAATTCGGGATTAAGAGGGCGTTGTATATAATAAAGAATACGCTCTTAACAACCAGAATTGAGTCCGCTCGCTTGGTGGCTTGGTATGTTGGTCTGGATGGAATCCGGTCAAGGCGCAGTCCTTGACCCTGCTAGTCAATGTACAGTAAGGTAGTCCTTAATTCCTAATCTTCTAACTCTAAAATGCTCAGCTCCGAGACCTCACATTGCATATGATGAAATCTCGAATATCACGATTTTATGCTGATTGAGTTTGATGGGAAATGCAAGAGTCATACGGAGTAGGTGTTCATATATTCCTATGCCCTGGGAGTCTGGTAGGCGGGATATCCGCCCGCATGCATCAATGTCGTAGCCTATGTATCTTACAAGTGTCCTGGCGAATTTGGCACTCGTCTTGGCTGTACCTTAGTAGAAACCTCTGAAACGAGTGCCTTGCCAGGACATGGGATAACATGACGAATATTCCATCCCCCATGGTCAATCGAGGCTCCAATATACACTTCCCAGAATCCCGATCAAGTATGAATAGGGAAATTGGGGAATGAGCCGATTCGAGGTCAAGCTCAGCTACCACAGCAAGGCCCCCAGCATCAGCAGACCCCGCCACAGCAGCCTTCCAACAAGCAGACTCAGCCAACTGGGCAGGGAAGACAGGCACAGTCAGACAGGCACAGTCTAACAGACCTGGTGCTCAGAACATGCCTTCGGCACACATGTGATTTCAGCCAAACCAGGGCACTCAGCCCTCGGACCTGTAGAATGGTTGAATGGCTACGCCTCTAATACAACACAGGTCGTCAGCCATCTTTCCAGGCGATAATGAAAGAGCTCCTCGATGTTTCCTAGGAATTCTTAGGATAGCACGATAGATCCTTTCACCTCATCCCCACGGATGTGCAGGGAGAGCTACATAAAACCTGCTAGAGATTAAAGTCATACTCAGTTATTGAGCCTCACCACTGCCCTGTTACATCCACTCATAACAAATGTGTCCACATGATGCTGGTATGGTGTTGATACTAAGGTACAGCACTGTACGAATCCTTGGGCCCTCGGCGTGGTAGGATGCCGAGGATGCCTCACAACCTCCTCTATCTCAGCCTTAGAAGGGTTCAGCTGGTAACCGTCTAAACCTACCTTAGGTAGTAGCCGTCCAGCCTTAAAGGGTTCATGCCCGTAAAAAATGGGTGATCGATGGTAACGTTTAGGAGGTGTACCCCGGGTGGACCCCTACTGTGGTAATGCGATGAATCTTGGGTGTCCGGTATCGGTCAACCTAATGCGATATTCTGAGGGGTGGTAATAACAGCGGGGGGTTTACGCGAGGGGCGCGCGTGGATCATGCACATAGGGGCCTGATAACCCCCAAGCTTAGGGGCCTGGCGGATCGGGAAACCCCTGGAAGTATAGGGTAGGAGCCCTATAAGGCTGGAGGTGTGGACGGTTACCAGGTGAACCCTCCTAAATCGCGTCGTCCAAAGTGGTTTTTCGCGTAGAGATCACGTCCATAGAATTGCAATGACCATGAACACCAAAATTGTCGTGCAAAAGCAAAACCCGACGCCCGCATCTATGAGTCGTTGTCGGCCAGCAAGATAAGACCTCTATAATATTCCTGACTTCTAGCGAGTAGCATATTCGGTGGTGGGCAACAATGTCGTCGAGACCGGAGCTCAAGGTATGCTTGTCCTCATGATAAGTATTGGAGTCTTCGAAAAGCTTACAGATCGTTAGATCGACGATGATGTTGGCTTCATTAAGTTCTTTAGAGGTTTACCAGGAAAGTCTGATGAGACTATTCGAATATTTGATAGGGGGGACTGGTATACCGCCCATGGGGATGATGCAGCTTTCATTGCGAGGACGGTTCGTTGCTCACATATTCTAAGGAGAGGGCCATTTCTGACACATCTGAGCAGGTCTACAAGACGACCTCCGTCCTCCGCCAGCTCGGTAAAGCAGACACGGGACTCCCGTCGGTGACCATGACTATCACAGTGTACCGTAACTTCTTGCGAGAGGCACTCTTCAAATTAGGAAAGAGAGTGGAGGTATGGGAAGGCGCAGGTCGGATGCAATTCAAGCTCAAGAAGCAAGCATCTCCAGGCAATTTGCAGGACGTCGAAGATGAATTGGGGGGTCAGGTGGAATCGGCACCCATTATACTCGCAGTCAAGGTCTCGGCAAAAGCGTCCGAGGCCAGAAACGTGGGAGTGTGTTTTGCAGACGCTAGCGTCCGAGAGCTTGGAGTTAGCGAATTCCTCGACAACGACCTGTATTCGAATTTGGAATCTCTCCTGATACAGCTGGGGGTCAAAGAGTGTTTGGTCCAAGCAGACAACAAGAAAGGAGACCCGGAACTAAACAAGATAAGAGCCATTGCCGAAAACTGTGGAATTGCCGTCTCCGAACGGACTCTTGCTGACTTTGGTACGAAAGACATCGAACAAGACTTGACAAGACTCTTGCGCGGCGAACTTGCCGCTGGGATCCTGCCTCAGACCGATTTAAAGCTGGCCATGGGCTCAGCCGCTGCGCTCATCAAGTATTTAGGTGTCTTGTCCGACCCTTCAAATTTCGGGCAATACCAGCTCTACCAGCATGATTTATCTCAATATATGAAGCTAGATGCGTCAGCTCTCAAAGCACTCAACCTGATGCCAGGACCGCGAGATGGTTCGAAGAACATGAGTTTATACGGCCTCCTGGATCATTGTAGGACCCCTGTTGGTAAGCGCCTGCTTGCTCAGTGGCTTAAGCAGCCCTTGATGAGTTTAGGCGAGATCGAAAGGCGCCAACAACTGGTGGAGGCTTTCATGGTGGATACTGAGCTCAGACAAGCTATGCAAGACCCACATCTGCGAGGGGTACCGGATCTTTATAGACTCGCAAAGAGATTCCAAAGGAAGCAAGCAAATTTGGAGGACGTGGTTAGGTCGTATCAAATGGCCATTCGGATACCAGGCTTTATCAGCACCTTGGAGGGTTTGATGGACGAGCAATACAAAGATCCTTTGGACGCCGAGTACACTTCGAAATTGATTGAGTATTCGAATAGTCTGGATAAATTGCAGGAGATGGTTGAAACAACCGTCGACATAGATGCTCTTGATAATCACGAGTACAAGATCAAGCCCGAATTCGATGAGAGTCTACGGATACTAGCCCGTAGACTCGAGAAACTGGAGAAGGACATGCAAACCGAGCTTCGAAAAGTTAGCGACGATCTGAATCAGGAGATTGATAAAAAGTTGTTTCTGGAAAACCATAGGGTCCACGGCCACGTTTTTCGACTGACAAGGACCGAAGCAGGCTGCATACGCAACAAGAAGCAATATTCGGAGGCCGCAACCCAAAAGAATGGTGTCTACTTCACAACGAATGCTTTGTTGAGCATGCGACGAGAACACCAACAGCTTTCTGAGAACTACAACAGAACGCAGAGCGGGCTCGTCAGCGAAGTGGTCAATGTAGCGGCTTCTTACTGCCCAATATTTGAGAAGCTGGCTGGTGTACTCGCCCACCTTGATGTTATTGTTAGCTTCGCTCATGTCTCGGTCCACGCTCCATCCTCCTACGTACGCCCAAAGATGCACCCCCGAGGCGAAGGAAACACGATTCTCAAGGAGGCTCGACATCCATGCATGGAAATGCAGGACGATATTCAATTCATCACGAACGACGTATCTCTGATCCGAGGATGCTCCGAGTTTCTGATCATCACTGGACCAAATATGGGAGGCAAATCGACCTACATCCGACAGATAGGGGTCATTGCTCTAATGGCGCAGATTGGCTGTTTCGTACCTTGCTCAGAAGCAGAGCTTACGCTGTTCGACAGCATTCTCGCCCGGGTCGGTGCCAGCGATTCACAACTCAAGGGCGTATCCACATTCATGGCGGAGATGTTGGAGACGGCCAACATCCTCAAATCCGCAACGTCAGACTCCCTGATCATCATCGACGAGCTCGGCCGAGGTACGAGCACATATGACGGCTTCGGTCTCGCATGGGCGATCTCCGAACACATCGTCAAAGAGATCCGCTGCTTCGCCATGTTCGCGACCCACTTCCACGAGCTGACAGCCCTGGTGGACGAATACCCCCAGGTGCAGAACCTGCACGTCATGGCGCACATTGGCGACGACGACACTGCCACCACCGAACGAAACAAGCGGGAAGTGACGCTGCTGTACAAAGTCGAAGAGGGCGTCTGCGATCAGAGCTTCGGCATCCATGTGGCGGAGCTTGTCCGGTTCCCGGAAAAGGTCGTCAGGATGGCGAAGCGGAAAGCGGATGAGCTGGAGGATTTCTCGACCAAGCATGATGCGTCGTCCGTCAGGCATTCCAGGGAGGATGTGGAGGAGGGGAGCGCGTTGCTGAAGGAGATGCTCGTGCAGTGGAAGAGGGAAACTGAAGGTTTGGGCTTCAGTACGGAGGACCAGGTGAGGAAGATGAAGGAGTTGGTCATGGGCAATCAAAAGCTTCTGGAGAATCCCTTTTTTCAGTCGGTCAAAGCTCTGTGATTGTCGGGTATTGTTCTTGGGATTTAGCGGAGGCGTTGCAGAGGAGCTGTAGCATAGTTGTCTATCGTAGCCGGATGTGTGAGTCTAATATATGGGTACAGCAATTAGCAACATCAACTATAATACATCTTCTTCCGCCCAAAGGTTGTGGACCTTGCCATGGGTGAATGTGGTGTCTGTATGAAGAGCTTCATCGCTAATTTTAATTGATGTACATGTACCATTTCCCGATACATTCAGCAACTGGTGAAACGTCATGTGGGTTGTCAGAAAGTCTTCATTTCGAATCATCTCGTTACGCGTTCATAGGTATCAGCCATACTGCTTCAATAACTTATTGCAGGAATGGTTACTGGTGATTTGTGCATTGAATGTGATATATCTACGTTCAGCCTCGCCGAGTACGTTGCACCGATATGCCATTTGGCAATTTAGCAGAACCGTTGGCAAACCCTTTGGCCACTCTTGGGGTCTTCTCAGTCAACCGTGTCCAGACCTCCATAACACTAGCCCGCTGAGCAGGCAACATGCTGTACTGGAGGCTGTAGAGACTCTTCCTATGGATCGGCGGCAGAAATTGGCCAGTGACTAAGAGCAGGATGACGCTGGGTGAGAGATAGTGCCTGCGGATCCGGTGACCGAGCTGGAAGTACTGATCGAACAAGGATCGTAAAGGCAGCGGGACGGACTATGGAAAGCGTGAGTCTGTGGGATACTCATCTTAGAGAGAGACATACGTTAAGCATTATGTACGACGTTGGTGGTATATCATCTGGGTTGGTGAAATGCGAAGAAACACATGGGGTATCTCGAAGCTCGAAACAAATGCCGCCTAATCAGATCAGCCGGTTCACCATAGAGGCTCATAGATACTGACCAGGAAGACGTCTCGAGTCTTTTACTCGAAGCATCAATGCAAACAAGGGGAAATGATTCAGACATGCCAGGGACGTGTCCAGCGCCGCCTTGAGGAATATGATAGCCATCCTTGCGAATGTAAAAGTAAGGTAGAAGACTGCCACCGTCGGCAGTAAAAAGAAGAGTAAAGTGAACAAGATTGTACCCAGGAGTAATTGGTCTAGGTCGTAATCGCATGAATCAATTCGATTTCGTAAGACATTGTGCTTCTTTCCCCTAAACAGATGGAAGAGCGACATTATAATCGTCAGCTGCCAGTGGAAAATGCGAGCTGATGCTGTGTAGAAGCAATAGATATGTACGGTCAATAGAGACAAAAGGTCGGAGAACATAGATATTGGCATTGTCGCTCCAGCAAAGCTGGAGAACCCGATAAAGTAGATGACATGAGGCAAAAGGGGTTGTAGGCTACCCACGCACCCTGCTCGCATTAGCCTTGACGAAGTATATAAGAGGGCGCAAAATACCCTTCCAGCAGTCAATGACCCAGAGGAACAAATCTCCAAGGAAAACTGCAAGTTCAGTGTTCAGTTTCAGACCTGCAGGCCAGTCCATGAGCCACGAAATCATGTCTCTTAAGCCATCCACAGTCCACCCACTCAACATGGTGTTGATTTGCCATGCGACCCAAGTTGCATTGTCGATGATATACGATCCGATAGCGATCCCTATGATCACGTCGTTTGCCACAAGCCAAAGGCTGTTGTAGAATCTAATGTAGTCCGCATGTCTGTCGTTAACGCTTTCCCAATCATCCTTTCTCTTCCTCAGGGTCAAATACTGTATTGGCCAATAACAGAACTGTTGCAGTCGTATGTCCACCTGCTGAGCTGTGGCGGATACATCCTTTAAGGCTGCAGAGTCAGGACGCGGTCTCCATTCTAGGATACGGAGGACCACCTCTGCGATGAATCGGTGGCAGATCAGTCCGAATGAAAATCCTTTAGTCAAGAGTGGATAGATCCATACGGTAATAGCGTGCCATGCGATTTCGATGAGGAAGTCCCTGAGCGAAGTGGCAGACTCCACCACCTTTTCACTGACACTCAGGCTCCTTTTCTGGCGTGCACCTAGGAGATATGAGTTACTTTGTATTAGCTTTGCTAGTTCAGACGAGCAGTTGATTTGTGAAAGAATTGTTGGAAGGAGGATCTCCTTCTCTGTTGATGAATGTCTGACGACTGTGTGGAGCTTTAGTTTTGCCACTAGTTTTGCTTTCTGGGCTCTTCTTTCTTCATCGGCAAGCTCGTTGCCACCCAGAGTGTAGAAGCCGCCGATGCCGCCAAGAGGTTTGTCACCTAGCACAAGAGACATTGGATCTAACGACATGTACTGCATTTGATGCGATGATGGACGGTCGAACATGATGACTTGAACACTTATTTTGCAGCTTTTCGGACAAAAGACACTAGGTCCCGGTTTTGATGTTTCCGTATATGCTAGAATGTGATTCGCATCGAAGCCGCTCGACGGCTCGGTAGGGTTCACGGAGCCCAACACGCTCATAGAGCTATTACCACATAGATGGTACATCTGTCGGAGTGGATGCGGGCTATCGCGGAACAAAGTGCCTATGCGAAGAGCACTCTCTACTCTCCGTGCCTTTCAGGAATTAGCAGGCCGTCCAATCGATGGGCCTTGCATATCGAATACCTCCACATCCGGAACGACAGAAACCACCATGATATCTAATGGCGAATTCCTCCATCCTACCAGTATTCCCTGGCTCTTGATTTTCAATACATCGGAAGGCCAAAAGATCCTGAGCAGCCCATTTGCCGCAACCATAGTATCATTGTCAACAGGATCAAAACGAGCCGCGGCGTCTCAGTTGCTCACGGGCAGAGATACCATCGACCGCGGAGCGAGGATGGATACTCGTTTCGCGCGCTGCGAGGCGTTCAATGGGCAGGATGAAGACGAAGAAGAATACAGAGAGTATCGCAAAGCCTTTGGCTGCTCGGGTCTGTGTTGAGGTCAGACACATTATCCTAAATATAGTGGATAAGGTATGGAAATCCTCAAAACATACCACGACACCGTGATCGGCGGCGAATACTGCAAGCTCGTACAGTCTCGTTACCAAGTCCCAGCGTGCAGTGATGTAGCCCGCAATGAAAATACCGAGGGTAAGGACGGAAAAGGGGTGCATTAATGTATTACTATACTCCGTAGCTGGAAGGCAATCATACTGCCCATAATACGACTTGGTGGATGGCCAAGCTTGCAGGCGCTCATCACCGTCAACTAGAAGTTTGAAGCCCCGGCATCCGGAACCTTTCCGCGTCCTTTTTCCGCCAAGAAAAGGGGCAAAATCAATATCCATCCAACGAGGTAAGAGTGGTATTTGACTGGAGTCATGATTGGGTATCGAGTGAAATAAGTCAAGCTATTCGTCTCAACCGCCACGTGCGCCCATCGCCACATGTCATGATATACCTGTTGTACAACCGAAGGGCCCTACCCTCCATGCAATCAATGCCTGATTCAAGGCCTCCAAAAATTACGGCTTCATCCCTTTTCTCCTCGTAAATGCTGATCAGATTGACGCCTTATTGAAATGATTTGCTTGCTCCCAACAACAATCATGGGCCTGCAGCAATGTCCACGATGAAGTTCCATTCGCCTAGTAGTAGTGATGTCAGTAAGCATATCGAAAAGCATGTACGTAGTTTTACTCACCATTTTTGAGCGCTTGGGCCGTGTCATTCAGTAAGATGACCCTTCTCTTGTTACAATACGCTGTCTTGTCCATCATGTCAACTTTCAAATCGGCTAACTCTGTTGTCGGCTTCTCGAACATCTCACTTAGGCTTTCGACGGCCATTTCGAGATCTTTTTGATTCTCCTCGAAGATTTCGGTTAGGTTATTCCGCTGAAGGTAATATGCAAACGCATACGTCCACTTAAGGGTCTGCCGGCAGTGTTGGAGAGACTGCGAGGAGCTGTCCAAAAACTGTACTTCGATCCAGGACATGCCAGAGGCCGTTTGCAAGTTCATCATCTTCCTCTCTGTTTTCAGATAAAGATCCTTGTCCAGTTTCGCGGACTGCTCATGGTTAGCGTATCGATTGTAGTAATGCAAATAGCGTTCAAGGGATTGTCGTGATTTGGCCTGAGAATCCCGACCATCGAGCCCTGACTTCTCCTCGAATCGATTGCAATTGTACCAGCTTGTCCCATGCTCCGACCATAAGCCCATACACATCCAGCAGAACTCGTGTTTACATTTTCGACAGGTCATGTGATTGCAGCCGCCATTCTTTTCGATGGTTGAGGAGCATTTCGGACACTCTTTCGTATTCGCTGATATCCAGTTCGCTGTTTCCGAATCGTCCTCGCATTTCTTCAGCCATTGTTTTACAAGTGAGCACGGAGCGGGCTGATGGTCCGCCAGGATGCAGCCAAAGCAGAAGCGATGTTTACATCCACATGCAACCGTAGGAACAATTCGACTGAGGTCCCTCCTCTTTGTGCTACATTCCACAGCGAATTCGCAATTTGGAGCTGGACACCATTTTAGGTTTTCTTTGTCGTCAACATATGTGCGAGTAAGAAGCACTTGATATCTATGTGTAGATTAGTCCCAGGTCCTCATCTTCAGTGGGTCCTTCATACCTCGCCTTCAGCTCTGCTGCAACAAGCATGTCCAATGATTTGGAATCCACAATCCTACTGCAGCCGCTCGTCGGGCATTGTATCCTGGCAGCTTCGCCCTCGTCTTTTATCTTCTGAGCGAGGTATTGTCTATAGCAGTCGACACAGTAGCGGTGCCCACACTTTAATGCGTAGGTCTCTAAACCAGGAGTATCTTCGACACATATATCACACATGAAGCCCTTGATTACTTTCGTTGTTACTGCCTGAGCCGATGCCGGTCCCAGTCCGGCCTTCTCGAGTACCATATCTGGCTTCTCCATATACAATTCGATCAGACGTTCCTTATTCCATCGTAGGTGTCTCAAAAGTATCGCGGTTGCTTCTGATGGCTGACCGAGTATGGCCGAGACCTCGTTAATCTGCTTGTCTTGATGTGCTTGTATATCGGTGGGCGAAAACACTTTGAAGTCCACCTCGTAAGCCTTCTTAGTCGGCTTCAAGTCTTTATCCTGCGAAAAGCCAACATCCGGTTCGTCGTCATCGAATTCTTTGATCACGATCATTAGTCACCCTGATTATCCTGAAACAGCGTGTATAATCCAAGAACTACGCACCGTCTCCGAGACTGCCACCATCGCTGTCCTGGTCACCCCCGAAGTCTTCATCTTGGCTGGACTGTCCACTCATAAATTCATCGTCTGAGTCCATGGTCGTTGGTGGCGGTGTATTGAGCGCGGTATTTGAGGACGCTGGGGCAACGAACCGGGATTTCTTAGGTTTTTTCTTGGCAGCCTCTGAACGCTCGAGTACTTCCAAAGCTTTCCTCTTTCGAGTTTGGGGAGGCGTGGTGGATAATTGACGAAGCCTGTGCTCTGCTCTCGTATGACGAGAGCGAAACACGGGCTTAAGAGATGCTAGAAAAGAGTCACGCAACGGCTGCGTGATGGTGTGGAGGAACAGCGAAAGGCTCTGTAGGTTCCCGTATAACAGGTAGAAGCCACGAAAGAGTCAATGAGTGGGACAAGGCGAGGTCAGACTGTTGGGAGGCCAGGCAGCTGAAGATCGGTCGTCCTAGCAAGTTAAGATCGACCAGAAGCATCGGTGACATCCACTAGCGTCTCCGAGCAAGCGCTTGGTCAGCCCTATGAATGTTGACATCTCTCCTCCCGACCCTTGCGAATATTCTTATAAGTCAAGCAATTTAAAGATCACTGGAGATATATCAGGGTGAGCCGCTCAATCAGCCAACAGTAGAAACCTCAAATCAGGCGCAAGCTGCATACCTGACGGAGGAGCCCTTTATAGACCAACATCAAGCGACGCGCGGTGACGCAGAGCAGTAGGAACTTCTGGCCGTGAACGGCTAGAGCACTAATCCATGCATTCAACTACCTCCAAACGAAGGGATATCATCTCTAACCTCAAAGTCTCCTCTGTATTTGAGTGAAGAGTACTCTTTCCTCCGGCTTCTTTTCCTAATTCAAGCCTAAAGATAAAGCCTTGATGGTAGCTCAGCATCGATGCCGGTGCTTTCGAATCCCGCTCATGACTCAAGTCGCTCGCTCTCAATCGCAATTACAGAATAGCGGTAGCGTACAATCCTCTTTATGTCTGTTCCCAGTCATACGTTGCTTTTCGGCACGAATCACAGATCAGTAATGTTGCATTGAAGCGCATACCTCTCCAACTCTTCTTTTCAATCTCCTTTACTCGGCAGAATTTCTAATGTGTAAGAGAGAACTGTCGTTGAATCCACTCAAATCATCCACATCTGGCTTCTCGATCTCAACATCGCACACATGATTCCCGAATTGTGACCTCAAATACAACGCCATATCAGCCCTCCTGCAAAATCCAGGCTGGATCATAATCGAGACCTGATAACCCAAGCCAAGCGCTTCGAATTTGCTGGTGCTTGCGCAGTTCGCGATTTCCTTGCTGCAAGACGTCGGCGGACGCCGCTTGCAAATTGCTTGAAATGCGATTGCGCTGCATCGGCTGTACAATCGTCATTGCACGCATGGATAGGCACTAAACTTAGACCTACACAATTTGGCCACCGAGCATGCTCCCCAAATGAGGCGTGGAGAGGACTAGTATGTCGATTCCTTGCTACACGATGATCGATCACAGAAGCATCGATATGTTGAAAAACACAACCGATTAACGCGAGCGGAGTGATGAGATCGACCCAAAATAAGTAGGGAAATATAACATTCGATTCGAAATTTCTGTCTCTATTCGACACATCCTACCATGATGCGACAACCTTGTCCTTGGAAAATCTGATAAGCGGCAGTACCTTATGGAGCCTTACATGTCACAAATTTCGTGCACTATGATGTACTTTACCACAGCTCAGCGCATGACGAAATCGCTTCTTAACACAATTCAGTAACGTAGGCACAAAGTGGCACTTGTAACCTTTAGTTTGCAAACACAGATGTAAAATATTTCGTCACCCAGTCATGGAAGCCTCATCGTCCCAAGCCAGCAGCCGACCGAACAAGGCAGCACTCATGCTATTCATTTCATTTCATCCCATCTAGTTATCCGAAATCCCCTTCAAAATATATCCCACTCCTCAGCCTCCCCTCTCGCCAAACTCCTTCGCCCAGTCCTCAAATTCCTGTAAGCCCTGCTTACTGACGCTCGGCCGAATATTGACCAGACTGGCTTCGAAGTCATTGAATTGAATGGGACGGATCTCTTCCGTAGACATGTACAACAACGCCTCCCCTAAGCTCCGGAGCGGACCCATAGCGGCGTCCTTTGCTAAAGCCGTGATGTCACTACCAGAGAAACCTGACGGATTGACGGTGATTAGTCCACTTCGATGATAACAATACCACCTGGGGGGGAAAAAAGGGGTACATACCGTCCGTCAGCTCTACGAGAACTGCAATGTCCTTCTTGTTCAGATTGTGCTTTTGGTGTCCCAACAACGTTCTCAGCTGCTCTCCCCTCACAGGCGCTTCCGGCAATGGGATATACTGCCTTCTCACGAACCTTCGTCTGGCCGCTTCGTCAATAGCCCACGGCATGTTGGTCGCCGCAAGGACAAGCACGCGACTAGCGTCCCCTTCGGCTTTCTCCTTGTCACTCTGCTTGCTGCCGGCAGCTGCACGTTGCAGGTCTGACCACTGGATAAGGAACTCCGTTTTGATGCGTCTCGTCGATTCGTGCTCGCTCGAACCACCTCGTGACGATAGAAGAGAATCGATTTCGTCAACGAATATGATGGACGGGGCAAGTGCTTTGGCTAGCAAGAACAGAGCGCGCACTAATTTCTCCGACTCACCGAGCCATTTCGAAGTGAGACTGCTGGCCGAAATGGCGAAGAAAGTAGATCGGGATTCCGTGGCTACAGCCCTTGCCAGCATGGTCTTTCCGGTGCCCGGGGGACCGAACAGAAGCATGCCCCTTGCTGGCTCACGGAGACCCATGAACAGATCAGGACGTAGAAAGGGGTAGACGACAGCTTCTTTCAGGGCCTTCTTCGCTATATCCAATCCCGCAACATCGTCCCAATGCACCTCATCCCCTTGCACTACTATTTCATTGAAAATCTGCTTTGCAGCACTCTCATCAACACCCTTCGGCAAATGCTTCTTGATATGCTTAAGCCGTTCTTGCCACGCTGTGGAAGGCGACACAGTGTTGTGCGGGTCTCTTGTATTTGAGAGGTCTCGATCAATTTTCGGCGAAGTGGCCGACTCAGGCGCTGAGTCAACGGGTGTCGCATGTTCGCGAGCTTTGCGAGGAGGCCGTCGCTTCTTTCCTTCAATCTCGTGGCTGCTGCTAGTGGTATCATCATTGCTTTCTGAGGAGTGCAACTTCCCCAACTCATCTTTATTGTGTCCAAACGACCGAGGCGACGATATGTTTGCCACCGGTCGTCGAGTAATACCACCAGGTACTGGAGGCCTGCTTTTCCGTGGGGAAGACCGCTGCGGGATCGGTGAGCTCGCAGCTCTAGCGCTATCTTCCTGCCTCTTCAAAGTCCTAGCATTGAACTCCGCGAGAGCTCTTGAAGTGGGTTGTGTAGGGGGAAATTCAGTCCTGTACGAAGGAAAGTCAGGAACACTTGGTCGGGTCGGAGACTTCGTCCTTGTCTTCGTCACAAGTGGATCCGTTGGCTCATTCACTGGAGGTGTTGGTGGCTCAAGGGTAATGAGATCTGCATTCGTCTGAGGACGTAAGCCCGAGACCCCATTTGCAACGTAGCCTGGTATAACCGTAGAATAACCACTCGCTCGCGGCGGGTCTTGGGTTGAGATAAAATCCGGTGGGGTACTTTCCCCCGGTCGTACCAACGCATTCCCACCCAAAGCTAGCTCTTCGCTGTCTGCCACATGTATTGATTCCGGGCGAGAGTGCGTAGTTCCGCTAGCACTGTTACGGCGCATGGAGTTCAGGGTGGTAGAACTATCATTACCTCCAGCCAATGTCTGTCCCAGTCTTTGACCAGAGGCTTTCGAAATTGAGTCCCATGCAAGGCCCGCAGCTTTCGAAGATGCGGGTGGTGGATTGAAACGCCCAGCCGAAGATCTTGGCGACTTCGAAGGCTTCTTGCCGTCCTTGTTCCGCAAAGTCGTCAACATGACCCGTCCTTTCTTGTCTGGACTCGGTGTCCTTGAGCTTTTTTGGGGAGGCGCAGGCAGTGTGGGAGAAAACGGACTCGGAGGAGGCATCGTGATGATCTGAGGAGTGCTATAAGAGCGTTCTGTGGGAGATTCCGAGTCCTTCTTTCCTAGAGCAGGTCTATGTGGAAGAGGAGGTCCCTTTCTTGATAATTCTGGATAAGTGACAGCTGATATTGAACCTTCTCCGATCCATCCAGCGGCCGAGTGCTGGTTAATTGTATTTTCGTGTTTCCTTGGTACAGGTGGTCTGCCCCGCATTGTTGGGCCATCACTAGATCTATCTGCAGCGTCCTTCTCTTTGGCCTCCTTCCTGCTCTTTCGCAAAGCTTCCAATAGATCTACTCGCTCCTTGCACTGTAACTCCATATTTCGGAGCGATTCCTGCAGCGCTCTCTCCGTCTCCGATTTGGGTTGATAATTAGGTGGCACCCTGTATGCATTGTGGTAGTATATCTGATCGAGTGCTGAGCGCCATGATCGCAGAGCTTCTGATTCGTTATTCTAGTTCGTTGAAATCGTCAGTCTTGCTACAGGAGCGTAGAGCCAGATTGAAATACGCACCTGACCCTCGAAGTATACTGCTGTTGAGCAGACCAGGTAGCATTCATCGTACGTCTTCTGCATCGACGAAGAAGCCTTGTTACGCATCATGGACTCTATCTTGCTGTTCATGCTGGTCCATAAAGCTCTTCAAGGGGTGAGTGGAATTGATGTCAATTCCAGCCTTTCGCAGAAGTGACCACTGCCCCACGGCCTCGTGTGACGCACGGATGATGTTGTGGATACCTGACGGAACACGCGCAACAGTGCCGTGTATGCAACAAAGGCGAAGGCTTGTAGAAAAGGTGGTCCCTCGTCAGCCTGAGGGGTGGTTAAATCTGTCAATGCTAATTGGGGGTGCAGTGACGCAGATCAGAGCTGCTTTGGCGCTTGGCTGGGGCAAGGCCTCCCGAAAGCGGGCTCTAGTCGATAAAGGAGCGACCTAAGGAGAGTCAATCCAAGAGCTCAGAACAGTTTACTCCGTACGAGGCGATGATCGTTCTCCAATCTATAAAATATGCGTCCGAGAAGACCTTGAAGTACCCTTCAAGTCTGTAGGTGAATAAAGTGTCTAATCTTGGTCATATCGAGATTTGTGGAAATTGCTCCCAACGTTGAATTGTTCGTGGGGGCTTAAAAGCTACTTCAAGGAGCCAGATTTACACGAATGTTTTCCTGTCATGGCCTATGTACAAAAGCGACGGCTACCTCGGCGCCAGTACACCCTAAAGTTTTTGGGCTAATATGGACGGTGTTCCTACGCTCGGACCAAAATTTGCATGGATTCCCCTCTATCGTAACACATACAACGCGAATGCTGCCCGCTGATTTTTCCAACGCCCGCTTCGTGTCATGATGCTCTATCAATGGCCGAAGATGGGTATTGGATGGAAACGCTGATACGAAAATGGCATAATATGAGTAGGCGATGGACATAAGTGGTGATCTGGAGATCGTTCTTTAGTCGCTATCATGGGTCATCGTGGTGACGGACAAAGTAGGCCTTGGCCACCTCGTAGGATGTCCTGGATCGCAGAGTCAATTGAGCTGGTGACAAGAGATCGAAGGGAAATGAGTTCACATAACGTACCAGCATATAGCGGTGCTTGGTACGATGGTTAAAATCCTTGGCCGGAGACCTCGGAAGAACCCTCCGTACCCCTGCTGCCTCTTGATGATGGCAGCTGCATGGAGAAATCCTTTTGCGTGTCGGAGCTCTGGGTCTTTGGCACTACCTCTCGTCTGTAACAGCGTCTTGATAACATCCAAAGGGGTTGTCAATGCTGCTGCAAAGCCCCCAGCCAAGCCCCCAGAGACCATGTGCGTTAACGGTTGGTGTTTCCTCTGAGGGTTGATGACTTGCTGTATCGAACCGTAGGCAGAAAACTGAATGGCTGTGAAAGGTACACTCATCCCTATTGTCGTAGGATATGAGACGTAAAAAGCTCGCAAACCCTCGGTTCGGTAGACAGACTTTGAGCAATCAATTACAGACTTGTACATGGAGCCATGCACCTGCATACGCTGTTTGATGACTATCAGGAGAGTCAGTAATGTTCTTTTGACCCAAGGATATGTTTACCATCGAACGGGTTCATCAAGGCATCGCTGGCAATGGTCGCGCAAGCCCCACTTGCGGCTGGTACTTGATTAAAAGCTGTACACCTAGTAATCGTAGGTCTTCAAACATACCTCCGGCAAGTGGATGATGACCCGCATTGTTACCTCCCATGGCATGTTTGACAGCCTCGTATGTTACGAAGTAAAGGGCATGCGCCGGACCTTCACCACGTCATGACTCGATGTCCATATTGAGATTTGTTTTACATACCAGCTCCTATTATGACGCTCGAAACACCTCTCCACATCGAACGTATACCCTCAATTCTCCTGATTTTCCGAAAAGCCTGGCCCATTCCCGTATACAAGCCTCCTTCTGGTGGCTTGAGGACTTGGAGGCGTGTCTAAGTAGCTTTCAATACCATGCCAAGTCCGGACACCGTGGCAGAATCTCACCTTCAGCATGTCGACTGGGTACATGACAGAGTGTTCCTGCAGCTTTATGAGCCCTCGAGTCCATCTCAGCGGCTGTGCGCTCTGGGGCGAGCTCACAGCAACCCCGGCGAATGCGCCAGCCATCATGTTTTCCCATAAGGAGAAGTTGGGGGGTAACGCTTCGTAGCTAAGGTAGATAGTCAGCGACAATGTACTTTATATCCTAGTTCATAGTACGACGACTCACTCATAGTCCTCCGCGGGGATTGATTCATGAGCAGCCGTAGCCATGGACCGGAGCCCTGGCGCGGCAAAAGGCGTCGCCTCCGCCGTGGTGTGATTTGGACAGGGAGGAGAGATCTTAGAAGTACATCTCAGGCATGAAGAATGTCTTCTGACTGAGGACGAAGAGAGACGAGATATTTGCGTTCCAAAAATCCGCGGCGACATCATACCTCGTTCTAGGGAATCCGGAGATCTAGATCAAACCCTAAATCTAAAGCTTGGTCTCCGGGCTCCCTGGGCCGAATAGAAGGAGGAAGGCTTGCAAGGGCTACGAGAGATGATTTCATGACCTTCCATCGATTCAATCCAATGTATACAAGCGTACGTAGCAAAAGCAGAAGAACGAATTTTGGGATATTTGATCCGTGCCTAGACGCATGTCCTGAGCGCTAATCGGATGAGCACAAAAAGAGTGATGAGGCAATACAAGGCAGCATGAGGGAACAATGGACTGATGATTCAAGTCAATCATTATGGTTGGTTAACGGTATCCTGATAATCCTTCGCAAGGTGCGACTTCACCATCCATTCATGTCCACTAACATACATCCCATTTAAGGCCAATACTTGAACGCCAGGTCTCCGACGAGGGTAATGCACGTTTCCCGTGTATGATGCGTCCCAGACCATACTGTTATATGTTTACACCTGCGCCGCGACCTTCAGTCTGCGCCTTTGAAAATTGATAAACAAGCCCCAGAACACCAGGCCCACGATCATGATTTGTTCCTGAAATATCTTCCTCGCCCTCTTCATCCCTCGTACCTGCACGGGTTGTCTTCCAGGACTCGCCAAGGTTGCTTTCGTCTGGTCCACCCTCACTACCATCGCCTGCAGAGTGCCCACCATTTTCTGCCACTGCCACTGCCTCTTCTTCATCTTCTATTGGGTTCTCAATTGGCTTTCGGGAACCCCTTAATCTAGACCGAGGGCCAATCCTGCGCTGAACTCTCAAGCCTGTAACCGGCGGTTGGTGTTGAGGATCCAATAGCATCGAAGCTACTGGTGATGAGCGACCAGCTTCTGGAGTGTACTTGGGGGTTCGGTGATGAAATGACAGCTGACCTGCTTTCATACCGGACATCGCCGTGGATCGATTTGGACCACGCTGCCGTTCAACTCTTTCTAGTCTGCTCATAGCTGGCCCATGAACTTCAGCAGCTAGGGTTGGTGACATCATACCAGGGAATGCAGGGGGCGTATGGAAAGGAGCGCTGGTTCGCTGATTGGGCCCATAGTTATCGATGAAGTTGTAATAAGACGTAAGCATCTTGTTGTCTTTCGTTGAGTAATACTCTTCTCGCAGATCTTGAGCCCGTCCGCTGTTTGGCTGAGCAGTATGGTCGTCTCCTTTTTCAAAATCGAAAACAGCAAAGGAGCAGACATAACCCAAGCCATCCACATGGATGGTGAATTCCCGGAAAAAGTCCACAATACGGTCACTGCATTTTGGTAGGCTTATCCAGAGAATGAAGGGGGTTAGAACAATGCTGATAATTTCTTCTAAGAAGATGACGACCTTCACCTGGTAGAATTGAGAGAACTCGGCGCGTACTTCATTACTGTGAAGTCTACCACGCCAATGGCTTGGTAGGTAATGTGTGTATTCCACAACGTTATTGAGCGCGAACTCAGGGTCGAAGACAAGGTTTTCCTGGGGCACCATGCCCCTGGCGACGGCCCAGACCGTCCCAAATATGCCTAGATAGAACAGCACTGTTCGCTCAGGAGTGATCTCAAAGGATAAAAATGACTCCGGATCGATTACGGAAGCTAAGGCCAAGATGGAGACCACAGCGCCAGTAACGAAGGCGATAAACCTTGCAAGCTGGATAGTTTTGTCTTTCGGAAATTGATCAACATATCGTGATGCGAAGGGGTATGACATGTTGATTCGCCTTTGAAACAGGTGATAAAGTTCATTGAATCCACGAAACTTCCATTCGGCTAGTGGCGTGTATTGTCGCGAACCAATCTGCGAGGGATTCGATTTGAACTCATTGAAGTACCGAAAGAAGTACAATAGAACGAAAAATATAATTATGAAAGGGGCACAGAGAACATTCATGACTCCTGCAAATAGGAAACGCCTGCGCAAACCATCGCTGAGAGCCCTTCGATGCTTCTCTTTCAAGAATAGCGGCCTAACTTGCCCTCGCTCATCGAATACAAAGTCGAGAATACTTAGGCTGAGATTCCACTCAAGGGTCTTCGAAAGGAGCTGCCTGTTCTTCAAGAAGGGTACCGGCAGCGTGAGATCTAGGATTTCCTTGTTTATCAAGGCGACCAAATAGTTGTCTCTTCGCATCAGACGATTCGCGATATCGTGCGCGTCCATACGCTGCTTTGACTGGCTGCCCAGGAAGCGGCGATGTTTCTCCTTGACGCCTGAGGCGGTCGCGGGATTCGAGTCTCGTAGCAGCATCAGCCGTTTGACAACTTCTTGCCAAGAGACAGTCTGGATATCAGTGTCGGATATCTCTAGGAGGTAATGATAGAAATTCTGCATACGCCTTAGTCGACGAAAGTCATAGCTGTATTGGAAAACTTTGCATATCCACAAAAATGCAAATAGCCAAATCAACAGATTCGCCGAACCAGACATGTTCTTGGTACACTGTGGAATCAAGATATCCTTCATCTTCTTGCTTCTGGGGATCAGTTTGTAGTCAATACAAGATGTGAGGAAGGTGCTGAAGGCTACCACAAAAGCCAAGGTACTACGCACATGTTAGCACAGTCAAGGCGAAGCTTAGGATGACAGCTTACAGTAGATTCAGCAATCTGCTAAGTAGAATGGACCAGATGCCATTGCCAAGGAAGTAATCATACACATCTTGCAGGAAGTTATCTAAGTTCTCAACGTTCGCCCACATCCACAGCGCTCTTTCTTTTGGGTCCATCATGCTCATGGGATGACCACGGTGGTGCTGTATCCTAGGTTGAGCTTGACGAGGCAGAGTGTCCTGATACAACTGTTGCTGTTCTTGTACGGCTTGCCACCTTGCTTGTGTTCTACGGCTAGTAGGTCCCGGGACAGGAGGTGGTAGAGACTGTGTCTGGCGAGCTGCGGGCACAGGTGGGGCGTCATGTTCATCTTCGATAAGCAATGAATGAGGGACCTCGTCATCTAGATCATCCAAATTCGCCCTTGAATGCAGTGCCTGTGCACGATCATTTGCGCCTCTGGGTTCGCGCACACTCTTCTGCCTATTGGTCCCTCTCGGTGTAGCGAAAGCAGCTTGACTTGCTGCAGCATCGGCAAGAGCATCGTCCAGCTCATAGTCGCGGAAGCCTGTGCCCAAATTTTCCTCATCTAGAGAGATGCCTACACGTTCCTCAACATCCGACTGATCTGACTCATCTTCTTGCTGGGCTAGAGTTTCGTAGATCGATGGCTCGCCTACTGCCGGCTGCAGGAATCTTGAGACGATGTTTGAGGCCATTAAGAGTGAGAAGATTTATTGGGACCTAAGGAAAAGAGGTAGCCTAGAATTTGCACCCATGCAGTTTGGTTAGCCGCATTGTCAACAGATGCCCATGAAGATCAGGACATCTGCTTAATGCGGAGCATATCTAGTAGAGTAAGCACACCCTCATTCACATTGGTCACTTGATAGTATATGGTATTGAGAAAGACCCACGAGGCACGATGGGCGAGTCATGTGGAAGCTGTGTTCTGATGTTGCGGTTGGGGGGGGTGTCGCGGACGTCTCTTAGCGTATTCAAGACTTCTGTAATTCCTTGGCATCGAACATGAAACTCGATACCTTCCCTTGGCCCACGCCTATTATGCTTGTGTAATGTATTGATCCGTTTATCGTAGCGACTAACAAGGAACTAAGATCATGGCCTTGGTGCATGTATACCTACAGAGTCACAGAGTTCAATACAGTGGAATCGCATTGGGGGCTGAAAATCATAATGTTTATTCTTGTGCCAAGGAGTTGCAAGAGTCTCGAATACGCTTAGAATAAGGTATCCTAGCTGGAGCGTTCCTTTGACTTACAATAAGCAGCCTTATGGCTCCTACACACAATTCTATGACTGATCTTGCCGAGAATCTCGACGAAAAGCTGGCAGTCTCGTCTGTGCCGCAGAGGTCCAATGCGTTATCCAACAAGCTAACCAGCGTCCTTTCCGCTTCATATGCGGACCTGGAGATTCGGGATGCTCTACAGACACTGGATGCAAGGCGGGTCAGGAATACTGCAGAGACGAGGCGGCGATTACGGTTAGATTCCCAAAAGGAAGTTATAGAGCACAATGGCAACATCATTAAAGACTTCGGCCACTTTGCGGAGGTTCGTTCCCCGGCTCACCTACCCAAGTGCCGGCGCTGAAGAGCAATCAGCAACTGAAACGTATTGGAACGACTATAGACAGCCTAAAGCAATGTTGTAAGGACATGAGGAGACATGTTGTCGCTGCCCGTCAGGAGAACGCACCCGTGCTCGAAGAAGCCTCGACGCTTTTAGGCCAGAAGCAGGAACTGGAATCCAAACAACAATTGCTCGACGCATTCAATAAGCACTTTATAATACCAGAAGAAGAGATGGTCGTTCTGACTACCGCGACTGAGGATGTGGATGAGAGTTTCTTTGTGATCTTGAAAAGGGTGAAGCAAATCTATGTGGATTGCCAGGTTTTGCTAGGCTCCGAGAACCAAAGGCTTGGTCTCGAGCTCATGGATCAGAGCTCGAGAAACCTGAACATAGGCTATCAAAAGCTATACAGATGGGTGCAGAAAGAGATGAAAACCCTGAATATAGAGAATCCCCAGATCAGTTCCCTCATCCGCCGTGCATTGCGAGCGCTTGCGGAACGGCCAACGCTCTTCCAAAGCTGCCTTGATTTCTTTGCAGAATCTCGAGAGCATGTTTTGACCGATGCATTTTATGCCGCGTTGACTGGTTCGGAGGCGGAAAACGACCACAATCCGATGACAAAGCCGATTGACTTCCATGCTCATGATCCGCTTCGTTATGTTGGTGATATGCTTGCATGGACCCATTCTGCAACAGTCTCCGAGCGCGAAGCTCTGGAGGCTCTATTTCTTTTCGATGGCGATGAAATCAGTAGAGGTATTGAGGCAGGTAGAGAAGCAGAGCCCTGGACTGCAGGGGATGGCGAGGCTTTCGATGGACGCAAAGCCTTAGAAAACCTCGTCAATCGTAATGTGGGTGGAGTAGCAAGAGCGCTGCATCAGAGGATTCAGCAAATCTTGCAAAACCATGAGGATCCAGTCCTACTCTACAAGATCGCTAACCTTCTTAACTTCTATCGAGTCACGTTCGACAAGCTCCTGGGACCACATTCAAGCCTTCTGGAAACGCTGTCTTTGCTTGAGGAGTCTTCTCTCCTCCAATTTCGTAACGTTACATCCGACAATATGTCTGCCATCCAAGCCGAGCCCTCAGCCATGCCAGCAGACCTCGGCATTCCTGAATTCCTCAAAGAAGGTCTTACGCAGTTCTCCGCTCTCTTGAAAAGCTACGACTCCTCCATGACGCCTGACGCCTCTCGCATCGTAGGTTTCGAACCAATTGTCTCTCAAGCCCTGGATCCCTTTCTCGCGGCATGCGAAAATATGGCCAAGGATGTGGACGATCCTGATAAAAGCATCTTCCTCACCAACTGCTTTCTAGCGACTAGAGACACGTTATCCAAGCATGAATTCGTCCAAGGCCGAGCTAGCGCTACGGACGAACAACTCGAAAATTCCACATATATACTGACAGAATACCAACATGCCTTCCTCCTCCACACTTCTGGCTTGCATCCACTCCTCGCTGCCCTTGCACCTCTAGATGACTCACCGGAGTCTCTACTTACGATTCCAATACTCCCGCCTTTCCAGACTCAACCCTTGAAAGACGCCAGCCAGACCCTAGATGACTTTTTGCCCTCGGCGCTCATGGACGCGATGGAGAATCTAAAGCTTCTGAGTAGTACGAAAATTGCGCAGGACATCACTGCAGAGGCAGTAGAGAGGTTTTGTGAGGACTTTGAATATGTCGAGGGGAAGTTGAACACACTTGATGAGCTGAGAGGTGGCGACGCTGATGAAGACGGAATCGAGAGGGAAAAGAATGATGTGATGCTTTTGAGGAATCTGTTTCCAAGAACCAGTGGCGAGATTAGAGTATTGCTTAGCTAGGACATCAATATGCTGAGCGACCTCCTTGACCGGAAAACGGCACAATGATGCATCATGTAAGGAAGATAGTCGAGAGCTACCGTTCTCTCCATCCACTCTTTATCTTTTAAAACGTCCTCGCTAGAAGACATTATTCTGGGTTTAGTAATCATGCACGCTCAACGCCAAACCGACAATGCTCATCCACATCTCCTTTTCAAAACAGGCCTAGCAGATCCTCGGTGGTCTTCTTCCCACCTGCATGAAGTTGCTGTTCGGCGGGCGGCGGTTGACTGACAGCGCTCATATCCAACGCAGCAAACCCGCCCAAAACATCTTCATTACTCATTCCGTTCGACTGCCCATACCCACCAACATTACCGCCGTTCGAAAGTCCCATGAGATCGTCCAGATTGTTGCCACCAGACGGCGGCAAAGTGGGTGCATCAGCTACTGTTGGCGATGCTATCCTCTGGGGTGTGCCAGCCAAGCCTTCCAGACCAGACATCCCTCCCTGCGCCGATTTCTGCGCCGAGGCGGGTGCTGCACCGTCGAAGTCTATGTCCAGCAGGTTTTCGGCGTTCGCTGACGGTGGTGGTGCACCTGAGACGGCGGCGGCTGCTGCTGCTGCTGCCAGGGGGTTTTCGCGAGCGTTCTGCATTTGTTCTTCGATGGCTGCTTTTTGTACAGCGTCTGCACCGTACCGGCCTTGACCGATGAAAGACTCTGGAGGCTTGTGGTAGACCGAGGCAAGCGTTGAGAGTTCTGTAAGTAAGCGTTCGAGGAGGGCTGGGGGAAGTGATTGGATGGTGGTTGTGATTGGGGGTCTATCGGATAAGACGACGTTCTGTGCGATTTGAGGATTGGAAGAGAGGAGGCGCCAGTAGACATAGGCTCGATCTCGAACATCTGGGTTGTCGTTCTCTGCGGTGGCTGCTTGGAATATCTTTTGGACGAGGGATTGGGCTTGCGGTTGGTCAGGTTTCTTAAGGAAGAATTTGACAACCGCTGTAAGGATTTGTAATTGGGTCTGTAATAGCGTCAGTTTCTGGCTTGGAAAAGATCAAGACAAGGGCTGCGTACTTGCGTGAATTCTTCCATGAAGCCGTCCACGAAACCAGCAAGTATATCTCCGGCATTACTGATCTTTTCCGCATACTCTCCAACAATCCATATCAGTGATCCTCGCGCATTCGGCTCATCTAATTCGTCAATGCACTTGCAAAGAGTTGGTATTATACCCTCATAGCCTGGATACTTTCGGAAAATGTCTTTGATCACTACGATGGCTTCTTGAACCACGTAATTCACCTTGGTATTGATCAGATCCAGCAGAGTATTCACACATCGTTCTGTAGCGCTTTCGATCTTGATCGCGACTTGCCCAATGGCCTTTACAGCTCTCTTCACAATGTCCATGTCGACCTCAAGGGCGTACTCCTTTAACTCAGCAAGTAATTGATCCACGTTCTTATCATTAGCTATTCGCACCATGATCTCCAGCTTCTCGAACTTGATGTACGAAGGATCGTTATATTTGCAGAAAAACACGCGCAACTCTTTGCTTAAGATATCGGGTTGTTTCTGAAGAAGTAGATCAATGTTTCGAAGAGCCACATACTGGACCTCCGCAGGCGAAGCGACAAGTGTTACTGCGCAGAGTTAGCGCTTTATACATATTATGAACAGCATTATTGACCTAGTGGAGGAGCCATTTTCTTAAGATATGATTTTGCAGTATCTGGGTTTATGAACTTCATATGTAAGAACACCGCTTTCACTGCTGCCAGAACGACGCTCGGATTGACGTGCTGAAATTGTGGCGACACTCTCTCACAGATGTGTTCTGCTTCTTTCACGTCTGCTGCCTTGTGGTCCGCCAAGGTTGACAGTATTGTCACCCTGCCCCATTCCGTACATTCGTTCAGAGCCATCAACATTTTCTTAAGAGCATTTGACGATATTTGCAAGGCTCGAGTCTCTGGGGCGGCCTCATTGATCTCCGCCAGTGCTGTGACTGCGTTTGCGACGACCATGGGGTTGGGGTCGCCCATCAGCTCCTGCAATGTCTCGAGGAATCCATTCTCTAGACACAGTGGAGCGTTAAGGTCGAAAAGCTTTGCTACGCAAATTGCAGCAGTCTTCCGCACATATGGCGACTCGTCTCGTAGTGTCTTGCGGAGCGGTTCTTCCATGTAGTCTATCATCTTCTCCACCCTGATACAGCCCATCGTTCGTATTGCCAGTGCTCGGACCAGTGGATTCGGATCTTCCGAATCTTGGACAAAGGTATTGACAGCCAAGATGCAAAGGTCCGGATGTGATTTCGCGTAATTCATCAGGTAGAGGTAGACGAGCTTCTTCTGGTCCAGATCTGCCGTAGCTATGTTCTTGAGGACATCTGGAAACAGTGCTGAGACATCTTTGCCCAATGTCATAGACATGATGGTCTTCTGGATAGCTTCCTTTCTCTCATAAGCATACTGTGACACCAGGCCCGCCCTCAGCTCGAACGTCTCTCCCTTCCTTGGGGCCGCAAATTGGGCTTTAATTCTGTTGACCGCCATGCTGGACTCTCGTTTTCTTAACCTGCAGCCAAAGCCGCGGTTTTCTGGTCTTCACTCAAAATGTATGGTCGCTAGGGCTATTTCTACAAGCTCCTGCGTTCATCCAGAATCTGCGCTTGAGCCCATGTAGCCCTGCACGATCGGTGGCTTCCTCTTGTATGCTGGGGTCCAGAATATTTGACGGTATTCATAATCGTTTATAGGGAAAGCAAATGTAGACTGAAGTCCTTTAATGGTCAGTCCGCCGCTAGTCGATCGCGATGCTTTTCCCGCAAGTGTCAACAATCTATATAGTACTGTGACTATTTAAGGTTTGGTTGGCTGTCGTTACGCTAAGTAATGTATATCACGTGATCTAATCTCCCGGAGAACTTTTCTTTTTAGTATTTTAGTATTGCCTATAGTATGGCTATAGTATTACTTATAGTATGGCTATAGTATAGGAATAGTATTGCCTATAGTATAGCTATAGTATAGGAATAGTATTACTTATAGTATAGCTATAATATAGTTATAGTATAGCTATAGTATTAGCTATAGTATTAGTTATAGTATAGGTATAGTATTCCTTATAGTATAGGGATAGTATTAGTTATAGTATAAGTATAGTAATCCCTATAATATAGCTATAGTATAGCTATAGTAGTCCCTATAATATAGGGTATAGTATAGGTATAGTATAGGGATAGTATTAGCTATAGTATTAGCTATAGTATAGGTATAGTATTCCTTATAATATAGGGATAGTATTAGCTATAGTATTAGCTATAGTATAGGTATAATATTCCTTATAGTATAGGGATAGTATTAGCTATAGTATAGGTATAGTAGTCCTTATAGTATAGCTATAATATAGCTATAGTAGTCCCTATAATATAAGGTATAATATAAGTATAGTATAGGGATAGTATTAGCTATAGTATTAGTTATAGTATAGGTATAGTATTCCCTATAGTATAGGGATAGTATTAGCTATAATATAGGTATAGTAGTCCTTATAATATAGCTATAGTATAGCTATAGTAGTCCTTATAGTATAGGGTATAATATAGGTATAATATAGGGATAGTATTAGCTATAGTATTAGCTATAGTATAAGTATAGTATAAATATAGTAGTCCCTATAGTATAAGTATAGTATAGGTATAGTATAACTAATAGTAGTCTCTATAATATAGCTATAATATTAGCTAATAGTATAGCTATAGTATTACTTATAATATAGGTATAATATAAGGTATAGTATAGTAATAGTATTCCTTATAGTATAGGGATAGTATTAGCTATAATATAGGTATAGTAGTCCCTATAATATAGCTATAATATAGCTATAGTAGTCCCTATAATATAGGGTATAATATAGGTATAGTATAGGGATAGTATTAGCTATAGTATTAATTATAGTATTAATTATAGTATAGGTATAGTATTCCCTATAATATAGGGATAGTATTAGTTATAGTATAGGTATAATAGTCCCTATAATATAGCTATAATATAGGTATAGTAGTCCCTATAGTATAGGGTATAGTATAGGTATAATATAAGGATAGTATTAGCTATAGTATTAGCTATAGTATAGGTATAGTATAGCTTATAGTAGTCCTTATAGTATAGTTATAGTATAGTTATAGTATAGCTATAGTAGTCCCTATAGTATAGGGTATAGTATAGGGATAGTATAGGGATAGTATAGGGATAGTATAGGGATAGTATAGGGATAGTATAGGTATAGTAGTCCTTATAACATAGGTATAGTATAGGTATAGTAGTCCCTATAGTATAGGTATAGTATAGGTATAGCAGTCCCTATAGTATAGGTATAGTATAGGTATAGTAGTCCCTATAGTATAGGGTATAGTATAGGGTATAGTATAGGGTATAGCACCCCTAGAATTATAGATCTTAGCGGGTTTTTAGGGAGCTTAGCTCCTAGAGTAGTTAGGTTTCTAGGAAGTCCCTAGCTTAATTACTAATCTCGTACTAAGATAGCGACCCTCTAGTCTATATAGTACTATAACTATTTAAGGTTTTACCGCTAAGTAACCTACCTCACGTAATCTAATTTCCCTGGGAACTTTTCTTTTTAGTATTACCTGTAGTAAGATAATAGTATAGCTATAGTATTACTTATAACATGGCTAGAGTATTACTAGTATAGCTATAGCATTACTAGTATAGCTATAGTATTACCTATAGTATAGCTATAGTATTACCTATAGTATAGCTATAGTATTACCTATAATATAGCTATAATATTACCTATAGTATAGCTATAATATTACCTATAGTATAGCTATAGTATACCTATAGTATAGCTATAGTATTACTTATAGTATAGCTATAATATAGGAATAGTATAGCTATAATATAGCTATAGTATTACTAGTATAGCTAGAGTATTACCTATAGTATTACCTATAGTATTACTTATAGTATAGCTAGTATAGCTATAGTATTACTAGTATAGCTAGAGTATTACTAGTATAGCCTAGAGTATATTGGAAATAAGCCCTTCTACTAAGAGAATAAGCGAGTGGCTACGTCTATAAAGTCTTGTTATCTTATTATCTTATTCCTAGATACCTTTTCACCTTTTCAGATATCTAGAATAGTTAATAATAGCTAAATTATCTATTAGACCCCTATAACTATTTAATAGGTTATAAGCCTAGCTAGTACTACTTAATTTATTATAGAGAATTATGTCCGTATATAGCTACATTAGAGCTATTCAGAACGTCGTCGTAAAAAAAATAAAAATTGTTAATAATAACACGCCTTTCCTATATCATAATCCTAAAGGAAGATAATTTTAATAATTAGATTATCGACGTCAGAGTATATCTACGTAAAGAGAAGCTCTAGAAATATACTTAAGAGGTCCCTATAAGGGAGGACAAGAAGCCGTTATAAGAGGAGAAAGCTTAGGAAGTAGCCGACTTTATAACCCCTACTATTAGTTCTATAGTTAAGAGAAAATTAACTGAGGCGGAATTTAATAACGGCTATCTAATAATTAGTTAGTTAACGGCGTTACTTACTCCTAAAGGGGACACTTAGTTTATAAGGCTTACGAGGGAATATTATACTCTTTCAGCTAATAGTTTTAAGGATATCCTAGAGCTCCTAACGCGTATTAAGGTGTTAGAGGAGTAGATTAACGCTACTAAGGTCGAAATAATAGGTGATAAGCGTACTCTCCTCTGCCTATTAATAGCCCTACCTAAAGAATACCGCCTACTAGTTTAGTTATAGTCAATGACGCTAGATATTACGGCGGAGAAGGTAAAAGATATAGTACTAGAAGAACACCGTCGTACTATTAATATCCACCCTGAAGAGTACAAGAGCTCGGTATATACAGGACGCTTTAGTAAGTAATCCTAGCTAGATAGGCCGGAGGTAGGACGATGTCCCGTATATTAGAAACTGGGGCATACGAAGGATACCTATTAGAAGGAACACCCGGATTAAATACCTAATTAGGTAAAGGAAAAGCACTCCCGCTAAGATAGGGCGGGGGCGATGAGATATAATAGGGCGTTCTAGAGATATTCCCACGAAAAGAGGAGTCCTAGGCCTGTTATAGGTAGGTAAATAGCCTATAGAGCGGAGACTTCTCAAGGAAAGGGGAGCTCTATTTAGAAAATCAGCTAATAGCCTATAACGGCCTTAGAACTATTAGCCTAGCTAGTTATAGAAGAAAGAATAACCTAGTTAGTTATAGAACAGCTAATAGCTTATAACGGCCTTAGAACTATTAGCCTAGCTGGTTATAGAAGAAAGAATAACCTAATTAGTTATAGAATACCTGAATAGCCTAGTTAGTTACGGGAAGAATAGCTAATAGCCTATAACGGCCTTGAAATCATTAGCCTAGTTAGTTATAGAAGAAAGAATAACCTAGTTAGTTATAGAACAGCTAATAGCCTATAACGGCCTTAGAACCATTAGCCTAGTTAGTTATAGAAGAAAGAATAGCCTAGTTAGTTATAGGAAGGAATAGAGAAACAGGCTGGATTTAACCTATAACGGCTAGGAAATCTCTAGGAAATCTCCGCGTTAGACGCAAATGGCGACGGCGAGGCCACGGCAGTAATAGCTTAAGGGGAGTATTAGAAATAAGCCCTTCTACTAAGAGAATAAGCGAGTGGCCACGTCTACAAAGTCTTGTTGTCTTATTATCTTATTCCTAGACACCTTTTCATCTTTTCAGACATCTAGAATAGTTAATAATAGCCAAATCATCTATCAGACCCCTGTAACCGTTTAACAGAGTATTACCTATAGTATTACCTATAGTATTAGCTATAGTATAGGAATAGTATTACCTATAGTATAGCTATAGTATAGTTATAGTATAGCTATAGTATTAGCTATAGCATAGGTATAGTATAGGTATAGTAGTCCCTATAGTATAGGTATAGTATAGGTACATGTTAAGTTACTAGCTAGAGCCTATATAAATAAGTAGGTTGTAAAGGCTTATCTTTTTTATATCCTTAGGCCTAAGGTTAAATATAACTATCTAGGTCGGTCGTACTTACCTAATATAGCTATGCCATAGCTATAACATCTACCCCCTATAAAAAATAAGCTCGTCCTAAGCGTATTAATTAACTAAGTTAGCCTCTATAATTTTTTCTAGATTAGCTACCTATTTTACTAACTAACTATTATTATACTTTATAATAATATCCTCGAGATATAAGTAGTATAATACTAGGCGCTATAACGCGTTATTAGAGATATTAAGTATCTTATTAACCTTTTCTATTAACTTAATATCCCTAGTACTATTAATTATTATTACTATATCTATAATAGATTAATTATATGTACTTAAATATCTTACTAGCTCTAATACTATAGTATTTCTATTTATTAGTAGCTACGTATTCTATTATTATTATTTCTTATTAGATTCCCTTAATTCCTCTACCTTAATTATTAGTATTATTAAGAGTAATCCCGACCTTAGGTTTTTAAGACCTTTCTAGGCTAGCTAGGTTAGAATGGGCTATTATAGGGAAGTAGGGCTGGGTTATACTATAGCCCCTTATAACGGAGGTATTAGATTAGTTAGTAGTATAATAGGGATAGTATTTTATAGCGGGGTTAAATTAGCTAGTAGTAGGGTAGTTCTCCTAGATTTTACTAGCTTTTTAGACCTCTTTATAGTTATAGATTTTTTCGGCGTAGAGGATCTTAGTATCTAGCGATCTTTCTCCTTTATATCGCTAGGCGGAAGTTCCCCTAGGATATCCTAATCCTTAGGTAGACGGATGATTTCGGGATAATTATCCCTAAGGTACTATAATAATATTTATTACCGCTAGCTATATAATTAGAGTATTATTTATTGATTATTTAAGTCTAGTTAGGTAGTAAATATTTATTAGTTAGGCCTAGTCTCTCCCCTATATTACCGTATAATTAACGCCCTTAAAATACGCGGAAACGCCTTACCCCCTTATTATCTAGGGCTATCGCTAGTACCGTTATAGGGATAAAGTTAATAGGCAGATACCTATTAAAATTAAGGCTTAATTAGTAGAAATCCCCCTACTTAGATAAGTTAGAATAAATCGCCTAGAATACCTAATAATTAAGTAGAATAGTAAAGCTTTTATAATAACCTATAAACTCCTCCTTTAAGACGACGTAGTCTAGGTTTAAAAATACTAGGGTAGGGAATTTATTAACTAATAGCTAGTCTAGATAGTTAAAAGGAATAACTCTTTTACCTACTTTCCTTAAGATTTTTATCCCCCTATTCTCCCTTATATAGAGGTTCCTAGTTATATAGTAGCTAATATTAATATCTTTAAATATAACCTTACTAATAGCCTTAAGGGCCCCTTTAAGAGCTACTAAACGGGTTTATTTAATTAAGTAAGGTAAGGATATACTATTAGGCCTATTTTTAGGGTCTGCTACTAGGATCTCCTAGTCTAATAGAGGAGCTAATAACAAGTCTAATATTATTAGTAATATTAGTTATAAGTATTCTTTAAGATAAGCTTACTAATCTATATCTAGTAGCTACCTAGGGCCGTATTCTAAGTTATAATAGATATTATCTACTATCTTATAAACTATCTTAAAAAGGCTTAAAAGGCTAATATAATTTATACCTACCTACTAGTCTAAATTAGATATAATATATTCCTAGGAATAGCTTAGGTCCTAGTCCTCTCTTAATACCCTAAGTAGGGGTACCTTATAATTTATTTTAAGATAATTAAGAGGATTATAAAAGGTAAAATCTTTATAACTATCTTATAATCTTATACTCTATAAATTTACCTTCCTTAATTTATAAATTTTAAACTCCTAAAGAATCTATAATTACTTTCTCGCCTCTACCCTTATTTCCTCTTAGTCTAGGCTGAAAGCTACTTCCTAGGCTTAACCGTTATAGTTAAATATATTAACCTTAAGTAGGATTATAATATACTAGATAATATCTTATTTAACCTAGTATAGATTTTCTTAATTACTAACTAGTATACCTAACTTCTTAGTGACGTCTAGGGGTATAATAAGGTCTAGGAATAAGTTTTATTATATCTACTACTTAAGTTAATCCTAGATCTAGTATATAATATAGTAGTTATTAGGAATAAGAATAGGCTAATTATATACTACTAAAAGAGGTCTCAATCTATTTTCTCTTAAGTACCTTAATACGTAGGCTCTATTAGTAGTTTTAGAGCGATATAAGTTATTTCTATAAAGGGGATTATATTAGAATTTAAATAGTAGTATATAAACTTAAAAAACCCTTAAGAGGATAGTTACTTTAAGTAAGTAGTTTAAGATCTCCTTAGATATAAGTCTACTTATATAGAATTAAATTAGTAGTAAGTATTAAATATAGCCTTTATCTATATTTATCCTTAATTAGTTTATAATATATAAATTAATATCCTTATTAGATAGGGTTTTAAGTTAATACCTTATTATTATATTCATTCTAAACTAGGTTAGTAACTAGGCGACTTTCTTAGTAATAGTAGTCTATATAAGAACCCTAGGCTATAAGGAGTATTACCTCTAGAGATACGACGTGTATAATATATACTATATTAGTACTAATAATTATAATAGAGATAAAGGTAAGTAAGGTAAAACTTAATTTTCTTATAAGTTAAAGCTACGCTAGTCGCGGGAGTACCCGTATTATATATTTTTTAGACTATAATTATATAAATACCCTTTTTAGTTTTTAAACTATAATCGTACTAATACCCTTTTTAACGGACGTCTTTTAGACTATAATTATACTAACACCCTTTTTAACGGACGTTAGTACCTTACCTTTAAGATTTCTTGAGTTTAGCTACTATATTTAGTATATCTTCCACGAGGTTAGTAGCTAGTTCCTAGGTTATTTTATTATAGCCTTTTTACTTAACTTAATAGCTATCCTTTCTACCTCTCCTCTCCCTACGTAGTATTTTATCTACGACGTATTCTTATCTACCCTATATAATAACGGGTACTAGGGGAGGAACGGCTTAACTAAAAGGATTAGGTTTACCCTATTTTAAGTAGATTACTAATATTACTAGATAAATCCTAGATATACTAGGGGGTAGTTTTAACTTATATACTAGGGGGCTAATTTTTTCTAGGATCTTATAAGGCCCTACCTTCTTTATTAATAGGGAGGAGGACTTAGGAATATAATATCCTACGTCTTCTATTTTAATAAGCTTAAGATATATACTACCTACTAGGTCTAGAACCCTACATTTTAAATTATATCTCGCTACTATTTTTACCTAGGCTAATTTTATAGCGTTTATAATATTATTACGTACTATATCCTAATAATAAAGGAATTCTACCGTAATATTATTATTTCTAGGGATAATAGTATTAAGGTAACCCCTAGGTTTTACGCTATAAAGTACTTTAAATAGTATTATAAGTATACTTATATTATCTATAGTATTTAAGGTGTATTTAACCTCTAGTAGTAAAGTATCCTAGTTCTCCTTATATTAGCCTACTAGTAAATATCTTAAGGCTATTTCTATAATCTAGTTAGTTTATTCTACTTATCTATCTATTAATAGATAATAAGCTATTATTATTCCTAATAATACCCTATATTTAGAGAATAGAGTTCTCTAGAACTTACTAATAAACTTAGGATCTCTATTAGAGATAAGGTGGCTTAGAATACCCTACAATTAGTATATATTATTAAAATATTATCTAGCCTAGATTTTAGCTATATTACTCTTATTACCTAGGACTAACTAGATAAACTTTAAGAACTTATCTATAATTATAAGTAGGGAGTTATAGCCCTACTTAATTAGTAGTAAGCTAATTATAAAATCTATTACTAGTTCCTTTAAAGGGTATTAAGTATCCCCTACGGGATATAATTCCCTATATAGTAGTTATCTTAAAGGTTTTAATAATTAATAAGCTAGGTACCTATTAATATACCCTTATATAACCTTTCTTATTCTTAGAAAGTATACTAAACTACGTAATTAGTTATATATCTAATATATACTATTATATATATAATAGTTATATCTATATTCTAGGATTTTATAAGTAAGTTTTTCTAGAATATAAAGCTAATCTAGTCCTAGGTAATTTTATATATATAATAGTTTATTCTCTAGGTCCTAGTAATATAATTAATATACTATTTTAACCTTAGACTCTTAGTTATATAACTCTTTTAGTTATTTCTAGATTTAATTATAGATTTTCCTAAAATAAGGATCCTTAGGTAATATATTTAAGATTTTATTTAGAAATTCCTTTTCTACCTTAATTACTACTACGGGGAAGATATTTATAAGTTTAATTTCTATTATAAGTAGTCTAGATAGTCTATTAGCGTTTCTATAAGTAGTTCTAGCTAAATAAATAATTTTTATTCTTAGTTAAAATATAGATAGGTAAAGGGCCTACTTATTTAAGCGGGTAGATTAGTAACTATTTATTTTATTTTAAAGCGCTAATTTTAGAGCGCTATAATCTATAATAATAGTAAAGTTACTATTATTAAAAAATTAAAGGAGTTTAGTAAATACTTAAATAAGGGCCCCCGCTTCTAATTTTATAACCTAATATTAGGTTTCTACGTTTAAGAGATCTTTAAAGAGAAATAATATTAACCTTTCTACTCTATCTATTTTAATCTAGTATAAAGTAACTCTATATCCCTTCTCTTTACTACCATTTATATATAATATAAATAGTCTACTAAAGTTAGGAAATACTAAAGTAGGAGCGTTATATAGCTTTTTCTTAAAGATCTCCTAAGCCTTATAATATTAAAGACTAGCTCGTAAACCCTTAGTCTTATATATAATAGAGATTTAAGTAGGTTTTAGATAGGATATATCTACTAAGAGTTATTTTTTCTTAGCGTAGTTTCTTCTTAGCCTCCCCTTATTTAAGCTCCCCTTAAAGCCCTTTATTTTTAACTTAATTAAGAGTCTAGTAATTACTATATAATATTCTATAAATTTATAGTAATAGTTAAAGAAACCTAGTCTAGTCTCTAATCCCCTTAAATTTATAGGGAAAGATATCTTCTAAATAGCTTTAACCTTTTCTTCTATTATATTAAGCCCTAACTATAATATATAATATCTAAGAGCTATTATACTAGGATATATAAAATAGTATTTTATAAGTAATAGTATAACTCTACTATTCTTAAGGAGTTCTAGAATCTAATTAAGATATTTAATATAATTATCTAGAGTAGCGGAGAAAATTATAATATTATTAATATACTAGAAAATGCCTGTAAAAATTCAAGATTTTTACGTCGGAAAATCACCCCTACTACCTGGCGTTTAGTAGATGACGTGAATAGCAGGGAGTATATTAGACACGTTAGTAGGTGACGTGAGTAGTAGGGAGTATATCAGACATATTAGCATATTAATAAGACGGATATTTCCCCCTATTCAGACCGATATTAGATACGTTAGTAGGTAGGGTAAATAGCAGGGAGTAAATTAGACATGTTAGTAGGTAGGTAGCTTATATATACGACTCTATTCTAATAGCATTCTATACCTAGTAATAAGACGGATATTTCCCCCTATTTAAACTAATATTAGACACGTTAGTAGGTGAGGTAGATAGTAGGGAGTATATTAGACGCGTTAGTAGGTAGCTTATAAATATAATAGTATTAGCTTATAGACCTATATAGTAATATAGATAATTCTAATAGCGTTTTATACCTAATAATAAGACGGATATTACCCCCTATTTAGGCTGATATTAGATATATTAGTAGGTAAGGTGAATAGTAGGGAGTATATTAGATATATTAGTAGGTAGCCGGCCTATAAATATAATAGTATTAGCTATATTATATATATACACCTATTCTAATAGCGTTCTATACCTGGTAATAAGACGGATATTTCCCCCTATTTAGACTGATATTAGACACGTTAGTAGGTGAGGTAAATAGTAGGAAGTATATTAGATACGTTAGTAGGTAGGGTAAATAGTAGGGAGTAAATTAGATATATTAGTAGGTAGGTAGCTTATATATACGACCCTATTCTAATAGCGTTCTATACCTAGTAATAAGACGGATATTTCCCCCTATTTAAACCGATATTAGACACGTTAATAGGTAAGGTAGATAGTAGGGAGTATATTAGACGTGTTAGTAGGTAGCTTATAAATATAATAGTATTAGCCTATAGACTTATATAGCGATATAGATAATTCTAACAGCGTTCTATACCTAATAATAAGACGGATATTACCCCCTATTCAGGCTAATATTAGATACGTTAGTAGGTAAGGTAAATAGTAGGAAGTATATTAGATATATTAGTAGATAGCTAGCCTGTAAATATAATAGTATTAGCTATATTATATATATGCACCTATTCTAATAGCGTTCCATACCTAGTAATAAGACGGATATTTCCCCCTATTTAGACTGATATTAGATACGTTAGTAGGTGAGGTAAATAGTAGGGAGTATATTAGACACGTTAGTAGGTAGCCTGTATATATAATAGTATTAGCTTATAGACCTATATAGCGATATAGATAATTCTAATAGCGTTCTATACCTAATAATAAGACGGATATCACCCCCTATTTAGGCCGATATTAGACACGTTAGTAGGTAAGGTGAATAGTAGGGAGTATATTAGATACGTTAGTAGGTAGCTAGCCTGTAAATGCGATAGTATTAGCTATATTATATGTATATACCCATTCTAACAGCGTTCTATACCTGGTAATAAGACGGATATTTCCCCCTATTTAGACCGATATCAGATACGTTAGTAGGTGAGGTGAATAGTAGGGAGTATATCAGACACGTTGGTAGGTAGCCTGTATATGCGATAGTATTAGCTATATCATATACATGCACCTATTCTAACAGCGTTCTATACCTGGTAATGAGACGGATATTTCCCCCCATTCAGACCGATATCAGACACGTTGGTAGGTGAGGTAAATAGTAGGGAGTATATCAGACACGTTGGTAGGTGGCCGGCCTGTAAATGCGACAGCATTAGCTATATCACATGCATGCACCTATTCTGACAGCGTTCTATACCTGGTAATAAGACGGATATTTCCCCCTATTCAGACCGATATCAGACACGTTGGTAGGTGAGGTGAATAGTAGGGAGTATATTAGACACGTTGGTAGGTAGCCTGTATATGCGATAGCATTAGCTATATCATATGCATGCACCCATTCTAACAGCGTTCCATACCTAGTAATGAGACGGATATTTCCCCCTATTCAGGCCGATATTAGACACGCTGGTAGGCTAATATCAGACACGTTAGTAGGTGACGTGAATAGTAGGATTTTTGGCCTGTAAATGCGATAGCATTAGCTAATGCAGTAATATACTAATTTAGATTATACTAACAGCGTTACCTACCTAGTAATAAGACGGATATTTTCCCCTATTCAGATTAATAGTAGATATGTTAGTAGGTGACGTGGTAGAATAGGTAATTTATAAATAATATCAGGATTTTTATTATTTATAATCTATATTCTAGCCGTTAGCGCATAGAATTTAGTAGGTAAATCCACTTATTCTAATATATCTTTTAAACTACTACACCGATTTTTATTATTTTTAAGGTATTTAGTAGGCTAAAATAAGCTGTATAACTTTATTTAAGTAGAAAATATTACAGAGTGTAGGTATAAACGTAGGTAGAATATAAAGATATATTAGATTTTTAATATTCGCGCTAGTCTAGGAAAGGAATCTAGGGGCCTTATTAACTAACTAATAAGATGCGATAAGCTTAGGGTCCTAAATCACAGATATTCTATTATAGTAAGAAGATACTAGGATAAATTATTATAAGTAGGGGGATAGTAGCCTCTCTATATAATATTAGAAAAAGCTAGGAGTATTAATTAAACTTATAATAAAGACTTTTAGCTACTCCTATCCCTAATAGGGGCTAATAAATATTGTTTTCTACTAATCTAATAGCTAGGTACCTTACTAGAAAAACCCTTTTATAAGATTAACTAAGGAAAAAATTATAGATCCCCCTAGTACCCTTAAGATAGTATCCTACTTTAGTAGTAGATATATATCTAGGTAGAGTTTAGTATTTACTTTTTATAGGGTTATAACTACCCTTAGCTTTCCATTTTTCTATACTATAAAGGCTAGAGATAAGGCGGCTAACGGAGTTCTTAATAGGACTTTCTCGATCTAACCCTATTTAACTAGCGGGTCTAGAATAGAGTCTATAGCCTTATAGTCTTATTAGGAAAGGTTATATAGATTTTATTTTAATCCTATAATATCTAATTTATCTTTAAAGGGTATTAGTATTTTAATACTATTATTAAACTTCCTTAGGCTACTTTAAAAGAGAGTTTAATATTTCTTAACTACTCTCTTAACGCGTTCTTAATATTCAGGGCCCTAATAGTCTAAGATATTAGCCTCTAGGACGGTAACTTTATCTAGAAAGTTAATAATATATAGTAAATCCGGCTCCTCCCTAAATTTACTAGTATAAACGTCTATAAAGTAGAAGTCTACCTTAGTTAGCTTAGCTAATTCCTATAAAACGGCTAGTCTTCCTAGTAATTACCCCTAGTAGATCTTAACGGAATAATTACTAAAGTTAGTTATAAGATAAGCTTATAAATTATTACTAACTACTACTTAAACTCTAGAAATAAATATCCCTAACTATAAGTCGACTATTAGTAATAGTTTAAATAAATAGGAGTAATTTAGTACTAGCAGGTAATATATAATTAGGATATTCTATCCTATTCCTAGCTTTAATATAATTAGGGAGGTAGTATAAATATTTACTTTTTTATATTTTAGCGTCTTTAATATTCTTAGCTTAATTAGTAATACTAGTATTACTAGGGGTTCTTAAACCTCCGCTCTAATTTTTAGGATATAATCTACTTTTAAGGTGACTCTAATTAGAATAGGGGTATTATTAACTACGGTGAAATCCTAGTATTTACCCTATTAAATATTAATTATACTTAGTTTTATAATATCCATTCTAATAATTATATTATATAAGAGTTTTAAAACTATATAAATTTCCCTAGATATTTTAACTAGTTCCTTATTTAAGTTATATATCCTAATATCTACTCTAATATAATCCTATAATAATAACTCTTTAGTACTAACTCCCTTATACTAAAGCCTTTTTCCTCTAGTTATAAGGTAGACCTTATAAGTATTAAAAAAAGCTAGGCGGTAATTATTAGAAATAAGTAATACTAGAGATCTAGTATTAAAGTAAAATTTAAGGATTCTACTATCCTTACTAATATATTAGTATATTATATTAGAGAGTTTCTTAAAGTTTATACTAGCTCCTATTTATATATTTATAAAATTAAAAGTATTAAGTTTAACTCCTTTTAAAGATAAGCTAGTAATATTATTATCTATATAGGATAAGTCTAAGGATATTCTAGTAGTAATATTTAAGCTATTAGTAGAGTTATTATCCTTAGCTAGGCCCCGACTACCTATTAGGAGCCCTAAAAGGCTTCCCCTTATAAATCCTCCTTTATAAGGATTTCTAAGGCTATATAAGTCTCTAGATTATATAGATTAAGACTATTATTATTATTATTATTATTATTATTATTATTATTATTACTATTCCTTAGATTAATATCTATTTTATCCTCTAGTTTAACCTTTAAAGCCTTTTTCTTTTTATTACTATAGTTACTATCCTAATAATCTCTATTATAATATTAGTAAGGATAAGGTAGGGACCTCTTAAGTCTTTAATTATTAGTATTTATCTTTTCTAAGGGGCGCCTTTTTATTTCTACTAGCTTAGGGTTAGACTAGATAATCCCCTTAGCCGCTAGATTACTAAATAATTACTAGATTCTAGCTAGGGATAATACTTTAAATACTTAAGTTATTATAAGTTTCTAGTAGGGTTTATTTATATTATAAATATACTTTACTACTACCTTATTATTCTAGACTTATCTATTAAAGTTTTTGATAGTATCTCCCTCTTCCTATATTAGAGTTATAAGTACTAGGTTTAGCTTAAGGCCTTATTATAAATACCTAATAATTATATCCTTATTAATTATACCTACGTCGTGTAAATAGTTAGTCTTTTAAGTTAGGTATTTATTATAAAATACTACTGTAGCGTAGTAGGCGCTATGCCTTATATAGCTTAGCTTAGTTAGATATAAAGGGTTACCTCCTTAGATAGCAAGGTAAGCCTTTATACCTATTTTACCTAATAGTACCTTTACCTTATATTTTACTTTTCCTGACGTGATTCCGCTATATTTAGTAGTAATACTATTATATAATATCCTAATAGGTTAGAGACAACCTAATAGGTTATATAGACTAGGAGTCCTCTACTAATAAACCCGGTATTAGACCGAGTTTACTATTCCGTACTAGTTAAATTAGATAGGATTTCGCCTTACCTAAATAATTATAAGGTAAAACTAGAAAGATATAGTATATTCTTACCTCTTTAGTCTGTGATATTAGGTAAGACGCCTGTCTAATATCTCTACTACTAGATTTAGTATTTAGCTTCTAGCCCCTTTTACCCCTTACTAAGAAATTAGCCTTCTCGGAAGATTAAGGCCGCAGTTTCCCCGGCGGGGAAACTATTATAACTCTAAAATAGTAATAACCGCCTACTTTCTCCTATCTATCTTAATTCGTTTACCTTTTTCCATTACTATTTACTTTACTTACCTTAGTACTTACTAGTCTATAACGCTTTTCCTTTATTAAGGTCTATTACTATTATTTACTATAGTCTACTCCATCTTATTAAGGAGTAGACTCGCTTTATCTAAGGGATTAGCGAATAGCTTTCTACGGTAGCGTCTTTACGAGCTACCTTAGAAGAAAACACCTTATAAGAAAACACTATCTTTTTTACTTTCTAGTTAGACGCTTTTATTAAAATAGGGTATTCATAAATTAATTTAATACTAGAGAGAATTTGTAGAATTATATACGAAATTATAATTACCTCTCCCTAGCTAGTATAATTAGCTACTAAATAATTAGCTACTAAATACTACGAATAGTTAATAAGGGGTACCCGTACTTACTCTAGGACTTATTCCGTAGAGCTATTAATTTAGCCCTTAGATTAGGTTATTAATAAGCTAGCCCTTTAACTTATAATAAAAGGGTTTACTAGGGATACATAGGAATTTACCCTACCCGCTCTTAAGGAGGCGACCTAGGTTAAGAACTCCGCCCTAGTACTTAAAATAGTTAACGAAGATATTAAAGAGAGTTCTTAGTTAGAATTAGCTTATATTCCTATTACCCCTTACTCCTTATTACCTACGTTTATCTAAGCTCTACGGAAGGTACCTCTAATTACCGCCTCTATTAAGGCTTTAATATCTATCCCTTTTAGGATACGTCTATACCTTAATCGGGAGTTATTAATATTATAATAGCCTAGCTATTCCCTAATCTTAGTAGAACTAGAGTCTAGTAAGGCTACTTAGATAGAAAATACCTCCTAGGAGCCTAAAGATATCTTAAGGTTACTAGAAACTATTCGGTAAGGTACCTTAGGGTCTATTAAAATAAGATAGCCCCGCTACTTAATAAAATTAGAGTCTAGTAAGGCTACTTAGGCGGGAAATAGCTCCTAGGAGCCTAAATATAATCTAAGCTTACTAGAGACTAAGATAACCCCTTAGGACTCTAAGCTAAATCTAATTAACTAGGACTTTAAGATAAATCCGCCTAACTAGGATATAGAGATAAATCCGCCTATACCGCTAAAGTCTAAATAGCGTAATTACCTTAAGCCTTAGGTAACTAACGTTAGGCTAGGCGCTTTAATATAAAATATCTAATTAATTTATAGGGAGGAAGTTCTTAAGGTATAAGCTAAGGCCGCTCGCCTAGAGACTACTAAATTATAAGTTACTATAGTATTAGAGTTAAGTACTACTATTAAGTATAGGGTAAGGCCTAATATACCTAATATAGGAGACCGCCTAATTACTATTAATATAGATAATCTCCGGAGAATTATACGTAAGGAAGTTAGCGGTAACACTAGCCCGCCTAGGCCGCCTAGTAATCCTAGCTTATAAGGTAATCCTAGCCTATCCGGTCTATTAGGCGTTAGTACTAGAGGTAATAGCTAACTAAGATTTAGTACTTAGGATATAGGATTTTTCTACCTAGACCTACCTAAGTTATATAGTTTAGGGGATATAGTATATATTTATAAAGAAACTATTTTTTATAAAGTATATACCTTTAATAAACGTATATATAATTATATAATATTATTTAGAGAAACTAATATAAAAGAAAATCTCGCTACGTACCTTAGGGGTATATCCCTAAATTAGTACCTAAAAGAGATTAATAATTTTAAACGACGAGCTTTCTAGGGAATACTATTAACAGATTTTATTAATTAACTCGCTCTAAGGTTTAAAATATTAGTATCTAAGGTACTTAATTAGCTAACTAGGGAAAAGTACTCTATTATTAATATATACTAGGATAGGGATCCGTAGGCCTATTTATAAAATATCTAGCTATATACTACGGCTACTAGGGTAGATAATACTTATACCTAGCTAACTTAGGCCTAGAATTAATTAGACGTTAATATCTAGTCTATAATAACCCTACCTACTAAGACTATTATATTCTAAGATTTTATAAAAGAGCTAGAGCTAAGTATAACTTATAGAAAGTTATAGATAACTGCCGTCATTTAAATAATAGTAATTATAGAAGGTGGTTAGAGCCTAGTTACTAACCGCCGCTACTAAATATAATACCTAGGTAATTCTATAATAATTATTAGCTGTAGGGCTACTAGGGCTATTAAGGTAGTTTTTAAGCCGGTTATAATAGCTATTTATTATAGCTAATAGGGTATGTATAATAAAACCCGTTATAAGATAGGATAGCTAATTAGGTATAAATCTTTATGCCTTAGCTAGCGCTAGGTAAATAACTTATAATTATTACCTTAGTAGTAGAGGTAAGTAATTATACCTCCCCTAGCTAAGAAGTATAGGGCTAACCTAATTAGGGCAGATTTAACGCTAGTCGCGGTGGTTATAATAACTTCTAAGGTAATTATAACCCCTATAAAGGGAGAGGTAGTAATTAATATTAGTACGCCTTACAGCTTATAAGGTAAAATTATAGCTATAGATATTAGAACTAAATAAACTAAATACCTACGCCGTAAGCTATTATATATTATAGATACGCGGAAATAATTATAATAGTTAAACTAAGTAAGTTCTTCTCTAAGGTAGAATATAATACTAGTAAGTTTAGGTATACCGCTTATCTAGAGGAATATAGTTTTCTAGTAGTAGCCTTAATAGATACTCTTATCTATTAGGAAGAAGTATCCTTACTAGACCCGGAAAATGGTAAGGTATATAGTCCTATAGTAGATACCTATTACTTTTATATTAAAATCCCCTATATAGGTTCCTACTTTATTAAGATACCTTTATTAAGGTTAAGGACTTACCGCCGTTATAAGGAAGATTTTAACTTAGGAAACCTATTATACGTATATCTAGCCCTATATTAAGGTACTAAGAGTAGCTAAGATAGTAAGCGCCTTTTTATTAAGGTAAACTTTAGCTAGGAAGACGTACTAGAACTAGTAATAGACTTAGATACTATACCGTGTCCTAATACTAGCCTATTATTTTAATTATAGTATTTTACTACGGTCTACGCTAGATTTTAGGTTATAAGTAACGCTAAAGTAATTTACCTAGATATAGGATATATAATAATACTTATTAACCGTAAGTTTCTAATATAAATTCTACCTATAGTAATTATTAAGAAAATATATACATTAATAAATATCCGGGGTATAGGTTCCGCTAGGTATTCTACTAATAAATATATAATAATTAATATATAGATCCTAGGCTAGAAGGGAGAATAAAAGGCCCTAGCGCATTTTTATCGTGACGTGTATTTAGTTAATAACCTTAAGGTAAAAATGCTAGTTAGGATAGATATTATAGGCCTGGAAAGGATAATCCTCGACTTAGGTAACTAGAAATTAACTATTAAAAGCTACGGTAGGCTTATTACCCTAATTTAAATTTTAGTAAAGGATAATATTATTATCCGCCATATTATATATAATAAAAAACGCGTTATTATCCTAGTAAATTTAATAGCTTAGGTACTAGTATAGCTAAGGACTTCCGTACCTTTACCTAATAGGGATTACCTTTTTAAACCCTATCTACTAGGAGCGTACGCCTATATTATAGATACTTCTCTACCTTTTATTTATATTAAGAATAATACTAAGGTAGATAGGGTTATATTTATATATTCTTACTTTAGTACTATTATTAAATATAATACTAACTTTTACTATACGGCTTACCTAGAGGATTATATTTATACTGTAGTGAAAGCTAATATTAAGGTTAGTAGCTCGCTATTAGGTAAAGAAATTAAAATTTAAGATGGTATCTCCTTATTTAGGAATAAAGGGGAGCTAGAGAAGCTAAAGGCCTTAGTATATAAGTTCTAGGATATCTAGAAGGATAATAGTAATATTATTAATATCCTAGAAAGGGACTAAATAATAGTATTAATAAATACTGACTAGAACTCCTCTATAACCCTAAAGCTGAATTAGAGGGTATACCTAGTAGGTATTATAGATAGAGAGGTAATTAATAAGGAATTTAATAAGCTTTATAAATAAGGGCGTATAGGATAGATAAATAGATTAACGCCTTTTACCTTCCCCGTATTTATTATATAGAAAACTATCTTAAGTAGGCCGGTAGCTCTACTTATAAGAAAGGTAAGAGTAGTAGTAGATGTTTAAGGTCTTAATAAGATTACTACTACTAACTCTTACCTATTATAGTTATAGACCGAAATTATAAATACCTTATAAGGAATAAATAATATAAGTCTTATAAATAGTCTTACCTTCTTTTTTTAATTCCTAGTAAAACCTGAGGATTAGTATAAGTTTACTTTTATTTCTTATTAGGGATTAGAATACCTAAAGGTAGTAGTAATAGGTTTTAAGAACTTACCTCCCTTTATTTAGAGAACTATAAATAGGGTACTACGCCCCCTTTAAGACTTTATCTATACTTATATAAACGACCTTATTACTTTCTCCTAAATATTTAATAAATATCTTAGCCACCTTAGGTAACTTTTCTAGCTTCTATCTAAACTAAACGTGATAATTAGCGCGAAGAAGACCTTCTTAAACTATCCTAGTATTACTTTACTAGGGTAAAGGGTTAATACTTTTAGATTATTAATAACTAAGGAATATATTAAGGTACTTAGGAATATTAACTTTCTAAAAGACCTTAAGGTATTAGAATATTACCTTAGCCTTATAGGCTAGATACGTAATAAAGTTAGCTATTACGCGTAGCGGGTAGATCCTTTATAGGTAGAGAAGATAAAGCTATTAAATGGTTTACTAATAAAGGGAGGCTATAAGTAAAAGAATTTTATAAAAATAATACTAATTAAAAAAAGGTAAATTCTACTTAACTTATTTAGCTCCTTATAAGACGCCTTTTTAAGTCTAAACTTCCTTATTTATTTCTTATACTTAAGGCGCCTTTATATAGATATTAACGCCTCTAAGAAGAGAGGCTATAGAGTTATACTATATTACGTTAAGGGTAACCCTACGGGTAATAAATACCTAAAGGCTAATATTAAGCCTATACTTTTCTTATCTAAATTACTAAACGGGGCTAAATCTTATTATTAGCTAATAGAACTCGAGGTTATATACCTAGTTTAGACTATTTATAAAATTAGGTACTTTATTAATAATTCGCCGTTTATAACTATTACATTTATAGACTACTTAGCTATAGTAAATATTATAAGGTAGGTTTTACTTACCTCTTCCTTAGTAGATAAACTTAATCTTAGGCTAGTCTATATATCTTAATACTTATTATAATTTAGACTAGATATTTAATACTAACTAGGTAAGTAGTATATTATACCGGATACGCTATTAAGGCTAATAAATAACTTAGCTATTAAACGTAGCCTATAAATAATTAAAGAGGGTACGCTTAATAATATATTCGCGTTTAATAGTTTCCTTATTAAGATATTACCTAATTTTAAGAACTATATAGTAGCTAGCTATACGGCGAGTAAGAAATAGGCTAAGATTCTTAATAGCTTAAAGGATAGGGAAGCTGCCTTAGTAGGTATTTAATTTTATCTTAAAGGAGGGTTACTCTACTTTATAGACTATAAAGGAAGGGTATAACTATACCTTCCTAAGGAGTTCGAGAAGGAGATATTCTACTAGGTATATAATGAAAAGTCTTACCTAGGATTTAACCGTATATACGAGGTAATTATAAGTAACTATTATTTTAGGAAATTAATAAGATAGTTATATTTATATATTAGCTACTACTACGAATATAATCTTAATTAGACTAAGTAATATCTAGCCTACGGCGTACTAGTCCCTATAGTTACGCCTCTAATACTATACTATATAGTAGCTATAGATTTTATTCTTACCTTACCTAAAACTATTATAGGAATAAATACTACGCTATCCGTTATATATAAGTTCTCTAAGAGAGTAACTATCCTATATAGAAAAGACACGTACTCCGCTAAAGACTAGGTAAAGGTCTTCTTAGAGGGTACGGTTAATTAGGGTCTACCCTAGGTAATTATTTTAGACTAAGATAAGAAATTTATATCTAAATTCTAGTAAGGAGTATTTATAAGGCTAGGAGTTAAGTTCTTAATAAGTACTACGTATTATTTATAAACGGATAGTTAATTATAAATCCTAGGAGCGACTAGATATTATTCCTACCTTAACTTAGAGGTATCCTTAATAACTTACCTAGCTTTATAACCTCTAAAAGCCTAAATAAGGTTATTTATAGGTATTAATTATATAATACCCTTACCTTATTACGCCCTAATAACTAAGTAAGCTTATTTCTAGAAGATAGAATTATAATTTAAAAGGAGGTTAAAGACTTAATCGCTTAGGTACGCGTTAAATCTAAGATAGAATATAATAACTACTATCGCCTAATATAGTTTAATAAAGGGGAAGATATATTTATAAAGTTATATACTAGATATAAGTTACCTAGCTTAATCTAGGTAAAACTATCTAACTAATAGGCGGGCTTAATTAAAATTATATAAAAAATAGGTAAATTAGCTTATAAATTAATAATCCTAGTAAATTAGAAAATCTATCTAGTTATTTTAGTTATATAACTAGAAAAGTCGCCGTAAGGCGATAACCCCTTTAATAGGGGCTAGAAGCTGAATTACCCTTTAGTAGTAGAAGAGCTAAACGATAAATAGTACTTATATAAAATTAAAGAGTTAGTAGGAAAGTGGTAGAGAAAATACGGCTATAGAAAACTAATCACTAAGTACTTAGTTAAGTAGAAGGGCTACGGCCTAGAGGATAATACGTAGTATAGCGAAGACCTTCTAGGTTATACGGTTAATTTATAAGATAAGTATAACTAATATTATATAATATACCGCGTACGTTATATACGTCTAGCTAGGTAGATATAAACCTAGCTAGATACCTATTTATATAAGTAGGGATATTAAACTACTATCTCTATAATATAAAATATCCCTTTATAATTCTTAGCGAAGTCTTAGTAGTTAGTGTAAACTTACTTTTACTTTCCTTAACTCTTACTTATTATATAATTATATTACTTAGCGCCACTTATTATTATATTAAACTACTACTATTATATATTTTTAAGAGGTAGAAAATACTATTTATAAAGAAGTAAAATACTTACTAATATAGTTAGGGCTTAAGCTAAAAAGGGCGTATTAAGCTATATAAAGGATAAGGTTAAGGGGTATTAAGCTAAACTTATATTAGAATTACCTACTTAAGTAATTAAAGAAATACTAGAAGAATATTAATACTAGCTACTACGGCTAATATTACCTTTCCTAGTAGTCCCTAGAATAGCCTATTAATTACCTTAAGGTAAATAGCTAATTATTATAAAGTAGGATCTCGCGGTAGACGCGTTAGATAAGAATACTTAGCCTCCTACTAAAACTACCTTATCTAACTATATAACTTAGTAAGTTATCTACGCTAGGCTAATATCCCGCATAAAAAACTCGCGTTAGCTACTAGATTTCTCTTATAATAGTAACCTACTTAAGAGGCGTAAAAATAAGGGTAATACGGCTAATATATCTAATAGGGGAGTAATATAAGATATTATTTATTATAATACCTATATTTTATAAGGGGATATTAGGATAGCTAGTATTACGCCTAAGTAGTAAGTTAGAAGCTAGTAGATAGGGAAGCTAAAGGAAAAGCTAAACGTATACTAAATTTATATTAATAAAGCCCTTACCTTACTATTACCCCTAATAGCTCCTATTACGTTTATAAAGTTATTAAAAATAAAAGGGGAGGATAAAGGGTTTATTACTAAGTCGGCTAGGATTCCTACTCTAAAACCTAACTTAACCCCGCCGAAATCCTAAAAGTAAGAGAAAGAGGTTACTAGGGTAAACCCTACTAGAACGGATTAACTGATTTAAATAAAGCCTACCTTCCTTTAGATTATAAAGGTAAGAAAGATAGTAAACCTAGAGGTAAGGAATATAAAGAACTAAGGTACTAAGTTAATAGATAACTATATAATATATATCCTTATTACAGTAATAATAATATTAGATAAGATAGTAATAGTAGTAAATAAAAAGCTTATATACCTGACTAATATAGCTAATAATCTATAGGACGTAGATAATAATAAATTACTACGGCTAGGCCTTAAAATAATAGTAGACTTTTCTAATACTACGGGCGCCTTACTTAATTTTATAGGGTAAGTATTATAGGACTATATTAAGATATATCTAACTAATAAGGGGATAAAGTTATTAGCTAAAGTACTCTACACCCTTTATTAGAGCTAAGTAAATTATTTCTTACCTTCCTAATTCTATAAGACTCTTAGTATTACTAATAACTAGGAGGTAGCTATTATTAAGGCGAAAAATAAGAGATAAGTAGATAAAGCGAATAAGGTAAATATAAAATAGGAGGAAACCTTAGATACTTAGTTATTAGATATATTATTAGATAATAGCCTACTAGCCGGCGAAGATATATAGCGTACCTCTAAGGAAGTAAGTAAACGTGCTAAGAGGTAGCTTAAAGAGAGGGAGGTATAAAAGGAAGTAAAGGATAAAAAGAGACGCTGTAAGCCTACGGGTTATTAACTCGCTAACGCTCTATCTACCTCGCTATCTTAATATATTTTATTATCTACCTCGTAATCTTATTATATTCTATACCCGCCTAAAAATAACTTACCTAGGATTCTAAGGGACGGTTAGTCGAGGTATAAAAGGATTAATTTTATTAAGGACCTTATAAATTTTAATTTCAGCTTCCTTACCCCTAATATATAGCGAGACTTCTAGAATAGTATTAAATAGCTAGGTATATAGAAATAGTATGTGTATATAACTAAGGTAGAGTGGAATACTTTTTATACTAGGAAGTATAGTATATAAGGATATATTTCTCCTTTTCCTATTAGCGGTAACTATTATAAAATGCTACTATAGCGTAGTAGGCGCTATGCCTTATATAGCTTAACTTAGTTAGATATAGGGGGTTGCCTCCTTAGATAGCAAGGTAAGCCTTTATACCTATTTTACCTGATAGTACCTTTACCTTACGTTTTACTTTTCCTAACGTGATTCCGCTATAGTATTAGTTAAGGGTAGTTAAGGGTTAGTTAAAGTAAAACTTTATCTTCTTAGCCTCCTTTATTAATTTAAATTAATTGGGTTAATATTCCTAAAAGAGTTTATCTTCCTAGATAGCTAGATTATAATTTATTTTTTAGCGGACCCTTATAGAAAGGCTATTATACTATTCTAGAGTATCCCCTTCTAAGTATATTAGGAGTACTTTAAGGACTAGACCGCTACCTTCTAGTTTAATTATATATTAGAAGCGGTAAATAAAGAAGGTAGTAGAGTATTTCTTAAGATTAAATATTATAATTTCCTAGGGTTAAAGGTTTTACTCCTTATACTCCCTTAGTTAAGGTAGATATTTATTAAAGTCTTTATATTAATAACAATCTAGTTAGAACTCTTATAAAAAGTTATAAGGGGGGTTCTAATATTTATATTCCTAAGGTCTATAATTATAATAGCCTAATATTAACTCTAAATAATAGTTTTCCTAGGGTATAAACCTAGGTTTTAGACCTAGGTTCTAGTTTTAATTATAATAAAGTTTAGCTTCCTATTAGGTAACCTTTATATATAATTATATTAACTTATTTTACTCTATTAAAAGACGTCGTAGCTTAGGTTCTTATTAATAGTGATCTTATTAAAACTAGTTAGGCTAGAATACTCTAGGCTAATCTTCTATAAAAGGTTACTAAGGAATTAAAGTCTCCGGTTAGGTATCCTAATATAGTAGAGGAATAAAAATCTCCGGCTAGGTATCTTAATATAGTAGTACTAGGGTATTTTACCCTTATAGACTAGCCGTAATTAGTTTAAAGCTAGGAGTAAGTAGGGACCTATTATATTATACTCTTATTAAGTCTTCTTTAACTTCTTAATTAAAAAGGTCTTTTTATTCTTAATAGATTCTATCTAATACTAGATACTAAAATCTCTTAGCTTATAGCCCTCTTCCTAGAGGGTAAGCTAGCTTATATTATATTAGTAATAAGTAACGGCTAGCGGTAACCTCTTTAATTACTTATTAAGAAAGATTAAGATTACCTAGCTTACTAGGCCTATCTTATAATTTATTTAGCTACTCCTAGAATATTTCTTTATTTTTAATAATAGAGTATAGGTAGCTAAGAAGTTATTACTTAGCTTCTACCTAGACGGACTTCTTCTTAGGTTTTAATAAGAGTTAGTAGATAGCTTAAGTAGCCTTAATATTAATATTACTAATTAATTCTTAAAGGAATAGGGCTTTATATCCTAGGGTCCTCTTAGTTAATTATCCTATAATTACTAGTACTATAATATAGTCTTATTAATATACTATTTTTAAATACCTTATATTACCTAAATTCTTCTAGATTCCTATAACTTCCTTAATCTACCTAAAAATATATTCTATTATACCTAGATAAGGTATAGCTCTTTTCCTAGCTACTACTAAGGATTTACCCTAGGTTACCTTTATAGATTTAGGTAGGTTAACTAGATTATTAAGGCCTAAATTATTCCTCCCTAATTTAATTTAGTTAGCTATCCTTACTAGGGTTATTCTAAAATCTAGGGTTAGGGTTAATCTAGAATCTAGGGTTCTAGTAGATAGAAGGGCCCTTAATAAACGCTAGGTAGTCTTAGTACCTCGCTTAAAATCTTATAGAGTAGCTAGAAATATCTCTAGCTCTAGTTTAGACTATTAGGATTCCGGCTAGGCCGATCTTTTAAGATCTACTACTACTCTTAAGTTATATTAAGCTAGTCTAAGGCTATTCTAAGTAAGATACTTAATAAAATACTAATTAGGGTAGTTAACTAGGTGTACTTATTTAGGTTCCGTAGAGAGGAAATTATATAGGTAGAAGGTAAGAATAAGAGTATTATAATTAGCCGTAATAGTAGATTAAGCTAGGTTAGATAACGTAGAGGGCTTTCTAGCTCCAGTACTAGTTTTAGAGGAAGGGTAGGGAATAGAATACTAAAGGGAAAGGAGATAAATAGAATTATTAAGGCTAATAAATAGAAGTCTTTTAATAAGGTAATAGGATAGAATGGAGTGGAAGCGACTTTTATACCTTGTAATCCCCTTAAAAATGGTTAATTACTAATAAATAGACCTAATCTAAATAGATAACTCAGTGTATCTATTCAGGATCTTCTAGTATTACTACCAGATATTAAGTTACTGGCTAGAGCCTATATAAATGAGTAGGTTATAAAGGCTTGTCTTTTCTATATCCTCAGGCCTGAGGCTAAATATAACTATCTGGGTCGGTCGTACTTACCCGATATGGCTATGCCATGGCTATAACAGTACAGCAGTCCCTACAGCATGGGGTACAGCATGGGTACAGCATGGGGACAGCATTGGCTACAGCATGGGTACAGCAGTCCCTACAGCATAGCTATAACATAGGAACAGTATGGCTACAACATGGCTACAGCATTACCAGCATAGCTAGAGCATTACCTACAGCATTGCCTACAGCATTACCTACAGCATTACCTACAGCATAGCTAGCATGGCTCCAGCATTACCTAGAGCATTGCCTAGAGCATTGCCGACAGCATGGGGGACAGCATGGGGGACAGCATGGGGGACAGCATGGGGGACAGCATGGGGGACAGCATGGGGGACAGCATGGG